>Ga0183260_10000074_pt1 | contig 67464 bp, 64 predicted proteins | sample AntDrymUQ4972206_2_FD_129768 | JGI IMG/M metagenome (GOLD analysis project Ga0183260, IMG submission 129768) | Polar desert sand microbial communities from Dry Valleys, Antarctica - metaG UQ497 (22.06) (version 2) (version 2) | ecosystem: Environmental > Terrestrial > Soil > Desert | place...
CTTGTTGCATAAGGGTTTGGAGCCATCCTGACGACGTTCGGGTCTGATCGCGAGCACCCTCGCCACGAGAATGTGCTGGTCACAGCGCATTTTCACAACGACTTTTTCGGGGCGAAGTAGCTACAGCCTTCCCGACGGGTCGACGCAGGGCAACGAGCCGATCGGGCGAGCCGAGGCACGGATCGTGGGGATCGGCGTCTTCCCCGACGAAGTGCTGGTCGACGGCCTCTATCCCCGTTATCGGATGCTCGTCACCGCGGACGTCGGGTCGCGATTCGACTGCACGCCGGCCCATCCCGGTCCGGACGACACCGCGTCCGCGGTCGAGCTGGTCGAGGCACTCGCGCCCGCGGACTGCGCCGCGTCCTACCGGTACTTCTCGCTCCGGGTCGACGGCGGCGATCCACAGGTGGCGGCATTGACCGCCGCCTTCACGGCGCGCTTCGCCGATGAGAACGAGCGACTCCCGGCCGCCTTGCGAACCAACGACATCGGTTTCGAGGTGATCCCGACGGTGACCGCCGACGAGCGTCGGCGGGTGCAGCGTTCGCTCGACCCTGCGGTGACGGCACTGCAGCTCTTCGGTGCCGCCGCCGCCGGGTCCACGCTGGTCGTCGCTCTGCTGGGGGCGGTGCGCGTCGCCAGGCGGGACGAGCACGACGCTCGGGTCTGGCGCGACCTCGGCGCCACTCGGGCCCTGCGAACGGCGGGGATAGCGCTCCCCCTGGGGGTGGCGAGCGTGGCCGGGCTCGCCGGGGCGCTCGGGGCCGGTTGGCTGGCCTCCGGGGTGGGACCGGTGGCGAGCGCCCGATCCGTCGACCCCGCCGGCCGGCTCGGCCTGTCGGCGGTCGTCGCGCTCGGTGTGCTCGGCGGATCGGCCGTCGTCCTGGCGGTAGGCGTGATGCTTGCTTCCCGCGCCGCCTCGAGCCCGGCCGCGAGCGCGAGCTCACCGTCTCCTTCCGGTGCGACGTCCCGGCTCTCGAGGTCGGTGGCTCGCTCGGCCAGCCCGCCCCTCACGCTGGGCGTCCGCGCCGCGGTCGCGGGAGCCGGGGCCCGGGCGCTGCTCGCCGGCTCGGTGGCCGCGGTGAGCGTCGTCCTCGCCACGGTGGTGTTCAGCGCCAGCCTGGGCGGCCTGGTGTCGCATTCCGAACGGTTCGGATGGCCGTACGACCTGGCCGCCATGATGAACTACGGCTACGGGGGGACTACCGACCAGGCCGCTATCGCGACGACGCTCGATCGTCCGGAGGTGCAGCGCTGGGGCCTGGCCAGCGTCTCGAACGCGCTCAGCATCAACGGTCAGACGCTCCCCACCGTCGCCGGGCGCTCGGGGTTCGACGCCATGCGCCTGCCCGTGGTCGAGGGCGAGCTGCCCGTTGCCGATGACGAGATCGCGCTGGGGGCGAAGACCGCAGAGAGCCTCGGGCTGGGCGTGGGCGACCGGGCGCTCGTGAAGACGGCGTACGGCGAGCGGGAAGCCACGGTACGAGGGTTGGTGGTGCTACCGCCGATCGGCCCGTTCCTGGCCGATCGGGCGTCGCTCGGAACCGGGGCGCTGCTCTCCACACCGTTCTTGGACGAGATCCTGCTCCAAGCGGAGCGGGAGGCCGGCCAGGAGCCGGGAACGCTGAGCGGGGGAGTGGCCGGATTCGTGGCAGTCGACCTGCGACCCGGGGTAAACCCTGAGCGCTTCCTCGCCGCCATCTCCGAACAGCTCTCCACCTGGGACGGCACCGGCACTCGTCCCTTCGTCTACACCGAACCGGTGCGACCGGCCACGATCGCCAACGTGGCGGCGATGCGGGACGTTCCTGTCGCGCTCGCCGCCCTGCTCGCGCTGACCATGGCGATCGGGCTGGTACTCGCCATTGCCGTGGCGACGCGGGCTCGACGTCGTGAGCTGGCGTCGCTCCGGGCGCTCGGCTGCATCAGCCGCCAGCTCCGAGCCACCGTGCGATGGCAGGCGCTCACCGTCGTAGGGTTCGGCCTCGCCTTCGGGATTCCGATCGGCATCGCTCTCGGCCGGGTCGCGTACCGGGCGTTCGCGACAGGTCTCGGGGTGCTACCCGATCCGCTGATCCCGCTTGGCTGGCTCGCCACACTGGTCGCCGCGACGATCGGAACGGGCCTGCTGGCCTCCGCCGGCCCAGGGCACAGCGCCTCCCGGGTCGCTGCGGGTGAGGCGCTGCGCCACGAGTGAGGCCTCGGGCGGTGACTTCGCGGGCCGCAGACCAACAGGTTCCCCAGGCGGCGGGGGTCACCTCCGCCGTGCAGAACGCGCACCGGCGGGCGGCTAGGGGGATCGAGCTCAGGCACTCGGGGCACTCGCGGGTCGTGCTCTCGACGTCGGGCTCGGTCTTGCGCCGGGCCATCAGTGTGTTCACCGGCCGCACGACGAAGAAGAACACCGCGGCGGCAATGCTCAGAAAGGCGATGACGGCGTTGAAGAAGTGGCCGTAGCGGAACACGCTGCCGTTGATCGTGAAGTCGAGGCTCGAGAAGTCGGTGCTGCCGGGGATGGCGATGATCGGGGTGAGAATGTCGGTCACCAGGGCGGTGATCACCGCCCCGAAAGCGGCACCGATCACCACCGCCACGGCCAGGTCGACCACGCTGCCCCGTAGCAGGAACGCCTTGAAATCCTTGAGCATGACCAAGCTCCTCCGGTTCTGGGTGAGGAAAGCGGTGCTGACGCACCGCTTTCCGGTACCGGAACCATGCCAGCCCGCCCGGCCCCACAACCAGGGGTGTCGACGTCCCCCGGTAGATTGGGGGAGTGCTCCGCTTCCTCACCGCCGGTGAATCGCACGGCCGCGGCCTCGTCGTGGTCGTCGAGGGTCTCCCCGCGGGCCTGGAGATCACCGTCGAGGAGGTCGCCGGGGAGCTGGCCCGCCGGCGACTCGGGTACGGGCGCGGTCCGCGGATGCGGTTCGAGCAGGACGAGTTGACGCTGCTCGCCGGCGTGCGCCACGGCCGTACCCTGGGGTCTCCCGTCGCCATCGAGATCGCCAACACCGAATGGCCGAAATGGGAGCAGGAGATGGACCCTGCGCCGGGGCGCACCGAGAAGCCGCTGACCCGTCCCCGTCCCGGCCACGCCGACCTGGCCGGGATGCAGAAGTACGGCTTCACCGACGCGCGCGACGTGCTCGAGCGGGCGTCGGCCCGGGAGACGGCGGCCCGGGTGGCGGCCGGTGCGCTGGCCAAGGCGCTGCTCGCCCGCCTGGGTGTCTCCGTGATCTCCCACGTCGTGCAGCTCGGTCCGGTGGTGTCCAAGTCCACCGCCCGGCCGACACCCGCCGACCTCGGTCGCGTCGACGGGTCCTCCGTCCGCTGCTTCGACGCCGATACCGAGGAGGCGATGGTGGCGGAGATCCAGGCCGTGGCCAAGGCGGGCGACTCGCTCGGTGGCGTCGTGGAGGTGCTCGCCTACGACGTCCCCGTCGGCCTGGGCAGCCATGTGCACTGGGACCGGCGCCTCGACGGGCTCCTGGCTCAGGCGCTGCTCAGCATTCCCGCGGTGAAGGGCGTCGAGATCGGCGAGGGCTTCGACGTGGCCGGCCGGCGCGGGTCGGAGGCGCACGATCCCATTGTCTGGGACGCCGATGACGGCGTGTACCGCCGCGGCTCGACCCACGCGGGCGGCATCGAGGGCGGAATGTCCACGGGAGGCCTGGTGGCGGCCCGGGTGGCGATGAAGCCGCTGTCGACCCTGAACCGCCCGGTGCTCAAGACCGTCGACGTCGAGACCAAGGAGGAGGTGGTCTCCTTCAAGGAGCGCACCGACGTCACCGCCGTACCCGCGATGGGCGTGGTGGCGGAGACGGCGATGGCGCTGGTGCTGGCGTCGGAGTCCCTGCGCAAGTTCGGCGGCGACTCGGTCGAAGAGGTCGTCCGCAACCGCGATGCCTTCCTCCAGGGGCTGTGAACGCTGCCCGACCATGTGGTGCTTATCGGGATGATGGGCGCAGGGAAGACCACGGTCGGCCGTGCCCTGGCGGCGCGCCGGGGCTGGACGTTCCTCGACAGCGACGCCGAGATCGAGGCCCGCACCGGGAGGACCGTCGCCCAGATCTGGGCCGCCGACGGTGAGCCGGTCTTCAGGGCACTGGAATCGGAGGTGCTCACTGCGGCACTGCGCTCGGACGAGCCCGCCGTCGTCGCCGCCGCCGGCGGTTGCGTTCTCGACCCCGTCAACCGGTCACTGCTCAGCGCTGATGGCCAGGTGGTGTGGCTCCGAGCCAGGCCCTCCACCCTCGAGGGCAGGGTGACGTCGGGAACCCACCGGCCGCTCCTCGATGTCGACCCTGCGGCCGTGCTGGCCCGTCTGGCGTCGGACCGCCGGGACCTCTACGCCGAGGTGGCCGACGTCACCGTCGACGTCGACGAGCTGGGCGCCGACGAGGTGGTCGACCGCATCGAGGCCGCGCTCTCCGACCGGCATCCGGCCGGTCCGGCGCCAATGGTTGACGGCGGTCTCTTATCCGTACGGGTCGACCTCGGTGATCGGGCCTACCCCGTGCTGGTGGGCCCAGGGGCCCGTCACCGCCTGCTCGAGGTCCTGCCCACCACCGCCTCCCGGGCAGCGGTGGTGACTCAGGCGAGTGTGGGCGTGACGGTTGACGCCGGTATCGACCAGCGGACCTTCGTCATGCCCGACGGTGAAGAGGCGAAGTGCCTCGAGACGGTGGAGGACCTGTGCCGGGGGTTCAGTCGCTTCGGCCTCACCCGCGCCGACGTGGTGGTGTCCGTCGGCGGGGGAGTGGTCACCGACGCCGCCGGGCTGGCCGCCGCCCTCTATCACCGGGGGGTCCCGGTCGTGCACGTGGCCACCACTCTTCTCGCCCAGGTCGACGCCGCCGTCGGTGGCAAGACGGGGGTGAACCTGCCCGAGGGCAAGAACCTCGTCGGCGCCTTCTGGCAGCCCTCGGCCGTGCTGTGCGACACCGAGGTGCTCGAGACCCTTCCTGCCGAGGAGTACCGCAGCGGCCTGGGCGAGATGGCCAAGTACCAATTCCTCACCGACGCCGCCGGCTTCGCCGACCTCCCGCTGGCCGAGAAGGTGGCCCGCTGCGTCGCCATCAAGGCCGCCTACGTGGCGGGTGACGAGAGCGAGGACCCGACGCAGACGGGCCGCGGCGGGCGGGCGCGACTGAACTACGGGCACACCCTCGCCCACGCCCTGGAGACCGCCGGCCACTACGACCTGCGTCACGGCGAGGCGGTGGCCGTGGGCCTGGTGTTCGCCGCCCGCCTGGCCCGGCGCCTCGGACGAATCGACGACGAGCGGGTGGCCGAGCACGTGGCGGTCGTGAAGTCCTACGGCCTGCCCACCGCCCTGCCAGCCGACTCCGACCCCGTCGAGCTGATCGACCTCATGGCCCGGGACAAGAAGGCTCTCGAAGGCTTCACGTTCGTCCTCGACGGACCGTCCGGGGTCGAGGTCGTCACCGGGGTTCGCAGGGCCGACCTCGAGGCCACCCTGGACGAGCCGCCGCCATGAGCGAGCACCGAAGCGCAGCGGAGGAGCGTAGCGACCAGAGGGGCAACGCCAAGGTCATCCTCCTCCTGTCCGGGCCCAACCTCGACCTCCTCGGCCAACGCGAGCCAGAGATCTACGGAACCGACACCCTCGACGACCACGTGGCCAGGGCTACACGTGTCGCGGAGTCGTTGGGCCTCACGCTCGAGCACGTCCAGTCGAACGCCGAGGGCGGCCTGGTCGACGCCGTCCACGACGCACGGGGCCGGGCCGACGCCATCGTCGTCAACGCCGCCGCCCTCACCCACTACGGCTGGTCGTTGCACGACGCCCTGGCCACCTTCGACGGGCCCGTCGTCGAGCTGCACATCTCCAACCCCAACGCCCGCGAGCCGTGGCGCCATACCTCGGTGGTGACACCGGCGGCCTCCGGGTGCATCTCGGGCTTCGGCGGCCTGGGCTATGAACTGGCCATGGAAGCAGTGGCAAGGTTGTTGAGGTGAAGGCCATCTTGGCGTGAAGGCCATGGACGTCGTCGGGCGCATGGCCCGTCTGCGGGCCGGATTCGACGAGGCCGGCTGTGACGCCGTGCTCGTCACCCGGATGGTCAACATCCGCTACCTGACCGGGTTCACCGGCAGCGCCGCGGTCCTGCTGGTGCGCCCCGACGACCTGCTCTTCGTCACCGACGGTCGTTACGGCGACCAGGCGGCCGAGCAGCTCGCCCGGGCCGGTGTCGAGGCCGAGATCCACGTCGGGCGGACCTCCGACGAGCAGCGGACAACCGTCGCCGCCCGGGCGGTCGGCATCGCCCGTGTCGGTGTCGAGGCCGAGGCCGTCACCTGGGCCCAGCACCGGCGGTTCGCCGCCGACTGGTTCCCCGACACTGAGCTCGTCCCGACCGAGGACCTGGTGGGGGCCCTCCGGCGGGTTAAGGACGCGGGCGAGGTCGACCGGATGGCGCGCGCCGGCGCCGTAGCCGACGCCGCCCTCGCCGCGTGCCGGTCGATGCTCGTCGACGGCGTGACCGAGGCCGATCTCGCCCTCGCCCTCGACTTCGCGATGCGCCGGCGCGGCGCCGACGGCCCGTCGTTCGAGACGATCGTGGCGTCCGGACCCAACGGGGCCAAGCCCCACCACCGCCCTGTCGACCGGCGCATCGAGGCGGGCGAGCTGGTGGTGATCGACTTCGGTGCGCTGGTCGACGGGTACTGCTCCGACATGACCCGAACCCTGTGCGTCGGCCAGCCGTCGTCGGCCACGGCCCGGCGCATGGTCGAGGTCGTGGCCGAGAGCCAGCGCGCCGGGGTCGCCGCCGTCTCCGGCGGCACCGAGGCCAGGGTCGTCGACGAGGCGTGCCGCTCGGTGATCGCGGACGCCGGCTGGGCCGACGCCTTCCTCCACAGCACGGGTCACGGCGTCGGGCTCGAGATCCACGAGGACCCGCGCGTGTCTTCGACGTCAACCGACACCCTCCAGCCCGGCTACGTCGTCACCGTCGAACCAGGCGTCTATCTCCCCGAGCACGGTGGCGTCCGTATCGAGGACACCGTGGTGGTCACCCCCGACGGGTGCCGTACGCTCACCAACGCACCCAAGGACCTGGTACTCACATGAACGTCTCGACCAACGACCTCAAGAACGGGATGGCCCTCGACCTGCCCGAAGGGCTGTTCACCGTTGTCGAGTTCCAGCACGTGAAGCCGGGCAAGGGTGGCGCCTTCGTCCGCACCAAGATCAAGAACGTCCGCACGGGTGCCGTGCTCGACCGCACCTACCGTGCCGACGAGAAGCTCCAGCACGCCGTCATCGACAAGCGGGAGATGCAGTACCTCTACCGCGAGGGCGGCCACCATGTGTTCATGGACAACACCAGCTACGACCAGCTCACCGTCGACACCGACCGGCTCGGCGCCGTTGCCGGCTACCTGAAGGAGGGCGACTCGGCCGTCCTTCAGATGTACGACGAAGAGGTGGTCGGCGTCGACCTGCCCGCCGCGGTCGAGCTCGCCGTCACCGGCACCGAGCCGGGAGTCCAGGGCGACCGCGTCTCTGGTGCGCGCAAACCGGCCACCCTCGAGACGGGCCTCGTCGTCTCGGTGCCATTGTTCGTCAACACCGGCGACCGGATCAGGGTCGACACGCGCTCCGGCGAGTACCTCACCCGAATCGGGGCATGACCACGTTGTCGTCGCGAGCTCCCGACCTCGCCGGGCGGGCGGGCCCCCGTCGTCAGGCCCGGGAACGGGCGCTGTCCCTGCTGTACGAGGCGGAGGTCAAAGAGACCACCCCCGCGCTGGTGCTGGCCGAGCTCCCGGTCGAACCCGACCGCTTCGCCGTCGACCTCGTGGTGGGTGTGAGCGAGCACGCCGCCCAGGTCGACGAGCTGCTCCGTCGCTTCGCACGCGACTGGACGGTCGAGCGCATGCCCGCCGTCGACCGCACGCTCCTGCGCATCGGCGCGTACGAGCTGTTGCACCGCCCCGACGTCCCCACGGGAGTCATCCTCTCGGAGGCCGTCGACCTGGCGACGCGCTTCTCCACCGAGGACTCCGGCCGCTTCGTGAACGGCCTTCTCGCCCGTATCGCCGACGAGGTCCGCCCACCGACCGAGGCCTGATGCGGCAGACTGGGGGGCGGCGAGAGAGGATGGCGGTGGTGCGCAGAGCGGTCCTGGTCGTGGTGACGGTGGCGTGCGCCCTCGCCGGGAGCCTCAACCTGCCCGCCGTCTCGGCGGCATCGTTCTCGCCGGGGAGCAGCGGCACCGGCGATCCGTGGTTCCCCCTGCAGGGCAACGGCGGCTACGACGTAGCGCATTACGACGTCACCTTCTCCTACGAGCCGGCGACGAGGCGGATGGTGGGCACGACGGTCCTGAGGGCCACGGCCACCCAGGACCTGAGCCGGTTCAATCTCGACTTCACCGGTCTCACCGTCCGTGACGTCGCCGTCGACGGCATCCCGGCCTCGTTCGTCCAACAGGCGCAGGAGGTGGTGGTCACCCCGCCGGCGGGCCTGGCCCGCGACCGTTCGTTCACGGTGTCGGTCGCCTACGACGGCAACCCCACCCATGTTGTCGATCCCGACGGCACCGCCGACGGGTGGATCATCACCGACGACGGCGCTTTCGTGGCCAGCGCGCCGCAGGGGGCCATGACCTGGTTCCCGGGCAACCACAACCTCCTCGACAAGGCCACCCACACCTTCCGGGTCACCGTCCCCGACGGCACGACGGTCGTGGGGAACGGTTACCTCACCAGCCCGGTGTCGGCGGGCGGCCGGACCACCTTCACCTGGAGCTCGCCCGAACCCATGGCGAACTTCGTGGCCACCGCCACCATCGGGCGGTTCGATCTCACGTCGACCCGCACCGCGATCGGCGTCGACTACCTCGCCATCGACCCCAGCGTGGCGTCGGCCGCCACCGGTCCGGTGCGCCAGACCCCGAGCATCGCCACCGACCTCAGCGCCAGGTTCGGGCCGTACCCCTTCGGGGTCACCGGCGGGATCGTCGACAACGCGCCCTTCCCCGGTTACGCACTCGAGACGCAGACCAAACCCCTCTACCCGCGGCCGCCGGACACCCGGTTGGTGGTGCACGAGCTGGCGCACCAGTGGTACGGCAACTCGGTGACCCCCACCGTGTGGCGTGACATCTGGTTGAGCGAGGGGTTCGCAACCTACGCCGAGTGGCTGTGGCTCGAGCGCACCGGCGGCGGGAGCGCACAGCAGGAGTTCAACTCCTCCTACTCCCGCGGCGCCGGCGACCCCTTCTGGCAGGTGCCTCCGGGCGACCCCGGCGGTCCGCAGAACCTCTTTCACGACGCCGTCTACGTTCGGGGCGCCATGACCCTCCAGGCACTGCGGGTGAGCGTCGGCAACCGAGCCTTCTTCTACATCCTGCGGGCATGGGCCGACGAGCACCGGTACGGCCACGGTACGACCGCACAGTTCGTCGACCTCGCCGAGCGATATGCGGGCCGCCAGCTCGACGACCTCTTCCAACGCTGGCTGTACCAACCGGGTAAGCCCGTTTTCCCCTGAGCGCTCGTGGTCCGGGTCGTAGGGGGGCGTTGGGTGGCGAATAGGGGACAGCCCTTCTGGGCGACGGGCCGCCCGTACCTCGATCATCGGGGTGTGACCGACACCTCCTCCACCTCGTCGGCCCCTGTTCGGCCGCGTCGAGCGGCGCCACCAAGAGCCTGCCCCACGGCCCGACGGGCAAGGTCCTCAAGCGCGAGTTGCGGGCGGCGACGACTGGACCCGAGGCGGCGGTAGCCTCACGTGCGGGATCGGTCGTCTGCGCCTGAGAGACTGCCCGGGATGCGGGTGCTCTTCTGCGGCGTGCGGGGATCGACGCCGGCCCCCGGGGCGGCTTTCGTGCGCCACGGCGGCCACACCTCGTGCGTGGCCCTCTCCCACGACGGCGGGCCACCGAGCCTGGTCCTCGACGCCGGCACCGGATTGCAGAACCTCTCCCGGCACCTCGGCGACCAGCCGTTCCGGGGCACGATCCTCCTGGGTCACCTGCACTGGGACCACACCCACGGGCTGCCGTTCTTCACCGCCGGCGACCGGCCCGACAGTGACGTCACCCTCGTCATGCCCGCCCAGGGCGACCCCGAGCAGGTGCTCGAGCGGGCGTTCTCCCCGCCGCACTTCCCAATTACACCGGCTCAGTTGCGGGGGCACTGGCGGTTCGCCGGCCTGGACCCGGGGACCCACTCCGTCGAGGGCTTCCAGGTGACGGCAGCGGACATCCCCCACAAGGGGGGGCGCACATTCGGCTTCCGCATCTCCGACGGGCGCTCGACGGTGGCTTACCTGTCCGACCACAGCCCGGTCGCCGTCGGCGATGGGCCTGACGGGGTCGGCGAGTACCACGAGGCGGCCATGGCTCTCGCCCACGACGTCGACCTCCTCGTCCACGACGCCCAGCACACCGCGGCCGAATTTCCGGCCCGCCGGCATTTCGGGCATTCGACGGTGGGCTACGCGGTGGGCCTGGCGCAGGAGGCCCGAGCTCAGACGCTCGCCCTGTATCACCACGACCCGTCCCGCACCGATGACGAGATCGACGACCTGGTGGCGGCCAGCAAGGGCGGGGCGGTCGAGGTCGTGGCTGCGTCAGAGGGCCTCTGCATCGACCTCTGATCGACGACCGGAACAGGGACCCCGTCACTCCGAGCGCAGAATGCTGGCGACCGGTGTGGCGCCGGCCCGGCGGGCCGGCACCGCCGCGACGAGGTTGGACAGGACGAGGAGGCCGGCGGCGACCCCCGCCAGGATCAGCGCAGGAGCGGTCGGGAGGGCGAGAACCGGAAGCCGCTGCGCGAACAGGATCCAGAGCCAGCGGCCCAGGGCGATCCCCAGCGGCACGCCCACCGCCAAGCCGACGACGACGATGATCGACGACTGCCACATGACCGTGGCCGATACCTGGCGGCGAGTGAACCCGAGTGACTTCAGGATCGACAGGTCGCGGCGGCGGCGTGCCACGCCCGAGGCCAGGGTGAGCCCCAGGGAGACGACCGCGGCCAGGACGAGCACGCCTGCCAGCACCGCCGGCGTGGCCCCCATGGCGTCGTAGTTCACGATCTCCGCCGGCCGCTGTACGGGCAGGGCAACGGACGAGCCCTCGAGCCTGCTGATCCCCGGCAACTGTCCTTCGATCCGGTCAGCGGCCGCCTCCCGGTCGGCGCCCGGACGGAAGCGGACGAAGAGGGCCTTGGGGCCGGGACTGATCTGGTCCCAGCCCGGGATCCGGTCGTGGGCCAGGAGCGCCCCCGCGCCCAGAGACGTATAGGTCCCGAGGATGGGCCCCACGGTCGGGAAGACGGCGGTGCCGACGATGCGCAGCCGCTGGTCTCCCTCGCCCGACCCCACCACGACGTTGTCACCGATCCTCTTGCCCAGGGTGGCCAGGGTGTCGGCGCCGAGCACCACCTCGTCGGGGCCCGTCAACGGCCGGCCCGAGAGCAGCGGTGGGGTCACGGCCGCGCCCGGCTGAATGCCGATGGCGGGGACATCGCGGCCGTCGAGGTCGAGTGACTGGAAGAAGACACCGGACCAGGCGGCGACGGCCGGGTCGCCGTCGAGCACGTCGCTGGCTTTGGCCACGTCGATGTCGCCGTAGCCGGCCTCGTCGACCACGGTCAGGTCCCAGTCCCACCCGTACAGGCGCGGCTCGTCGACGAGCGACCGCAGGCTCGAACCGAAGACCAGCGACGCCACCAAGGCCACCACCGCCCCACCGCCCCGCCCAGGGCGGCCCGCACCGGAACCGCCGTCCGGCCCTCGCCGGCTTCGAGGGCCAGACGCATCCCCGTCACCGCCGGCACGGGCATCCCGGTGGCCGACACCGCTCCGACGAGCGACGACCGGCGCGGGACACCCAGGCGGGTCGCGAGAGCCTGGCGGCGGTAGGGCGCCTGGCGGATGGCCGTGAGGAGGGTGACGATGCCCAGGGCGAGGGCGAACCCGACGGCTCCCAGCACCAGCACCGTCCAGTCGAACGACACACCTCTATCGACCTCGACCCGCCGTAGCGGGCACGATCGGCGCGAGGGGTGAGAGGGCTACGGCCAGGCAGAGGGCCCCGGCGATGCCGACGACGATGGACACGGCGGGCCCGGGAAGGCCCACCGCAGAAGTGAGGCGGGGCCCGGCGCCGATGGCCCGGAGGGTGGCGAGATCGTCGCGGTCGCTCCGCAGGAGGCGAACCAGGGCCTGCCCCACGAGGAGCAGGGTGGCCATCCCGGCCAGGGCCCCGAAGACCCCGAGGGCGACGGCCGGGGGCCGCACCGCCTGCTGCGTGCGGGCGGTCACATCCCCCCGCTCCCTGAACGAGGGTGAGCCGGCTTCGCCGACAGCGGAGACGTAGGCCTCCTTGAAGGCGGCCACGTCGGCGTCGCGTAGCTTCGCTCCGGTCCAGGCGTAGGTCGCATGGGGCTGCTCCCGCCGGGTGAAGGCGGGGGTGAACAGCGCCCGGGGCGACCGGTCGGTGTCGTCCTGCACGACCTCGTCGGGGAACAAGCCGACGCCCACGACCGTCACGTCGAGGACGTCGACGGGCGGCGGCGGCGTGTCGCCGTACACTGCCTCCTCGTCCTCGGGGGCGAACACGCCCAGATGGAACCGCTGGCCCAGGGCCGCGTCACCGCCACCTCGTCGGGGCGAGAGGGGTCCGGGAGCCGTCCCTCGGTGACCGCGAACCGGTCGGAGGTGAAGTAGAGCCCGTCGAAGCTGCCGACGATCTCTGCCTGGGACTCCAGGTCGGGACGGCCGTCCGGTGTTACCGGGCCGGCGAGGAAGGAGAGGTAAGTGGCGGTGTGAACCACGCCCGGCATCTGCCGGGCGGTCTCGGGATGCTCTACCTCGAAGTCGCCGGAGTTGACGTGGACGTCCAGCGCCTGGCCGGCCTCCCGGAAGCGGGTGTACGCCGACGCGGTCCGGCGGGTGCCGGCGAGCGATGCCAGCGTCAGGCCACCCAGCAGGGCCAGCAGGACGGCGACGCCCAGGTACGAGGGGGCCCGGGCCCGCAGCGACCGGCGCGACCAGTACCAGAGGGTGCTCATCCGCTCTTCCCCAACCGCTTCAGCGCGGCCTGGGCCGCCCACCAGCCGCACATGCCGTGCACGCCGGCACCGGGCGGCGTGGAAGCCGAGCACAGGAAGCCGGTCATCCCGTCGAGAGGGATTGTGTAGGGATCGGTGGTCAGTCGGGGACGCGCGACCAGCTGAAGGCCCCCATGAGACCCGGCGGCCACGTCACCACCCACGTTGTTGGCGTTGTGGCGCTCCAGGTCTGCCGGGTACATCGTGTGGCGGGCCAGCACGAGATCGCGGAAGCCGGGTGCGAACCGCTCGATCTGGTCCTCGATGGAGTCGGTCATGTCGACGGTGGACCCGTTGGGCACGTGGCAGTACGCCCAGAACGTGTGCTTGCCGGCGGGTGCCCGAGTGCCGTCGACGAGGCTGGTCTGGGCGGTGAGGACGAACGGCCGATCGGGATGGCGACCCTGGGCCACGTCGTGCTCGGCGGCGGCCACCTCCTCCAGCGTTCCGCCCAGGTGTACCGCCGCGGCGCGGCCGCACTCGGGCGCCTTCCATGGCATTGGACCATCGAGGGCATAGTCGAGCTTGAAGGAGCCCGGCCCGTAGCGGAAGCGGGACAGCCGTCGCCGGTAGGCGGGATCGAGGCGGTCGCCGGCGATGGCCACAAGCTGGCGGGGCGTGAGGTCGAACACCACGACTCGGGCAGGGGGCAGGTCGGCCAACGACCTCACCCGGTGGCCGGTGACGACCTCGCCGCCGAGTGAGCCCAGGTACGACACCAGCGCGTCGGTGATCCGCTGCGACCCGCCGCGAACCGCCGGCCAACCGACGGCGTGCCCGGACGCGGCGAACGTGAGCCCGAACGACGCGGTCAGCGGCGAACGGAGATCGAGGGTCGAGTGAGCCGCCAGCCCGGCGAAGAGGCCCCGGGCCGCATCGCCCCTGAACAGGCGGCGGGCGAGCGTGCGCGCCGGCCAGACGGCCTGCAGCCCGAACCGGGTCAGGGTCACCGGATGGCGCGGGACCCGAAGCATCGGCCCGAGCACGGAGGACGTGAGCTCCTCCCAGTGCTCGACGAGTGGCACCATCAGCTGTTGCCAGGCCCGGGCGTCGACCCCGAGGCCCTCGGCCGTGGCGACGACCGACCGCTCCAGCAGCGCAGCCGGCCCGTCCGGTAGAGGGTGGGCGGCCGGCGTCTCGGGGTGGGTCCAGGCCAGACCATGGTCCGCGAGCGGGAGCGCCCCGAACACCGGGGATGCCACCCCCAGGGGATGGATGGCGGAGCACACGTCGTGAACGAAGCCGGGGAGGGTGAGCTCCTCGGACCGGCAGCCGCCGCCGGCGACGTCGGCTGCCTCCAGGACCACCACCGAGCAACCCGCCCGGGCCAGGGTGACGGCGGCAGCCAGGCCGTTGGGGCCCGACCCCACAACCACCGCGTCGGTCAACGGGTCTCCTCCCGCCGGTGGCCCCGGCTCAGCTCGGCCAGGGCGTCGGCGTCGACCTGGCCGGAGGCAGCCACCGCCACCTTGGCCCGCGTCACCGCCCGCAGCGAGGCCGTGCGGGTCCCTCCCTCGAGCACGGCCCGCTCCCCGAGGATGGCGCCCGGTCCGACCTCGGCCAGCTTCTCGCCGTCGACCTCCACGGCCAGGACCCCGTCGAGGAGCACGAACAGCGAGTCTCCCGGCTCTCCCTGCTCGACGAGGGTACGGCCCTCCGCGAGCTTCTTGATCGTCGGCTTGGCCCCCGCCTGCATGATGCTGGCGGAGAGTTGACGCTCGAGCGCGGTCTCGGCCACGGTCACCAGCGCGGGCGAGTCCTCGTCACCCCAGGGCGAGTGGCGGCCGAAGGCGGTGCGGTACCACCCCTTGAAGTCGATCATGCCCGTCTTGGCGGCCAGCGCTCCCGAGTGGTCGTAGACCCAGTGGCGCGGGAAGGGGCTGGCACCCACCACCTCCCAGTCCGACGACCCGTCGGCGCGGATCGTCAGAGCCAGGGTCGACCACGCCAGTGGCGCGGCCACCTGCACGAACGGCGGGCGCCGGACAGTCCTCGGAGCGGGGACGCCGGTGCGGCCCCCGCCCGTCTGGACGAAGCGTACGGAGGTCTCCGAGACCTCGGGCGAAGGCTGGAGGTCGGGGAAGGCGACGGCGGCGAAGACGACCGCCTTGGGACCCAGCTGGACCGTGGTCGAGCCGATGTGGCCACGGCCGGCATGGCCCCAGGCGACGATCCGGTCGCCGTCCACCTCGATCCACGCCCGCAGCTCGTTGGCGAAGCGGAAGGCGTCGGCCTGTCGCAGTCGCTCGAGATCGTCGATGACGTCGGGGGGTGGCGCGTCGTAATGCGCCATGCCCATCTCGAAGGGCAGCTTGGTCATACCCTTCACGGCATCGGACGGGATCCACGAGAGCGACGTCACCGACGATTCGATTCTCATCGGAGCCTCCTTCAGTGAGCTCGGGTTCAACCGTAGAGGTGACCCGGTCCACATCCAAGGGCGCAGGCCTGAATCGCCCCGTAGGGTTGCCACCCCTCCGGGGCGGGTGCCTCCTTCCTTGACCACGGGCCCGAAGTGGAGCCAAATGTACGCGTGGCCGTCCACCAGATCACCGTGTTCCTCGCCGACGACAACATCATCGTCCGGGAGGGAGTTCGCGCTCTCATCAGCCTCGAGCCCGACATGGAGGTGGTCGGCGCGGCCGCCGACTACGACGGACTCGTGTCGGGAGCTGAGGCGGCCGCGCCCCAGGTGGTCGTTACCGACATCCGGATGCCGCCGAGCTTCCAGCAGGAGGGCATCGATGCGGCCAAGCAGGTCCGCAAGCGGCACCCGGGGACCGGTGTCGTCGTGCTGTCGCAGTATGACGACCCGGAGTACGCCATCTCCCTCCTGGGCGAGGGATCGGCGGGCTACGCCTACCTGCTCAAGGACCGGCTGGCCGACGGCGACCAGCTGTCGCGGGCGATCCGTGAGGTGGCGACCGGCGGCTCGCTGCTCGACCCGTCCATCGTGAAGGCCCTGGTGAACCCGGTGACCTCCACCGGCGACCTCGACGCAGGAGAGGAGGAGCTACTGAACCTGGTGGCCGAGGGCCGCCCCATCAAGGCCATCGCCGTCGCCCGGTCGACGACGCCGGAGGCCGTCGCCGACGCCGTGGAGAAGCTCTTCCTCAAGCTGGCCCAAGAGGCCAGCGCCGGAGCCGGCAGTTCGCTGCGACGACTGCGCATGCTCCACCAGGCCATCGTGATGAGGGAGGAGCAGGGGGAGACGTTGAGCCGGCTGTTGCCGGGCGGCGTCGCCGAGAAGCTGCGGCGCGAAGGCCGCCACATCGGAGAGACGGAGATGCTCGACGTGACCGTGCTGATGTCGGACATCCGCGGTTACTCGACGATCGCCGAGCACGCCGACCCCTCCGTACTGGCCGGCCAGCTCAACGAGCACCGGGCGGAGATGAACACAGCCGTCCTCGCCGCCGGAGGAACGGTGATGCAGTTCGTGGGCGACGCAGTCATGGCCGTCTTCGGCGCACCCCTGGCCCAGGATGACCACGCCCGCCACGCCGTGACCGCCGCCCGCGACATGCACCTCGCCCAAGCCGCCGTCAACGGGCGCTGGCAGGCCGTGGGCCTTCCGCCATTCGGCCTGGGCATCGGGCTGTCGAGCGGGCGGGTGGCGGCGGCGCTGCTCGGCTCCGAGGAGCGCCTGGAGTACAGCCTCGTGGGCGACGCCGTGAACCTCGCCCAGCGTCTCCAGCAGTGGGCCGAAGCCGGTCAGACCGTGGTCAGCCAACGCACCGCCGAGGCCCTCGGCGACCGCGTGGGGCTGTATGCGCTGGACCCGGCAATGGTGAAGGGACGGGAGGCCACCGTCCAGGCCTACCGGGTCGTTGCTCCCGAAGAGTAGGGGTGGTGGTGCCAGCATCACTGGCGGCCTTCATGCCTGCGCACTTTCCCCTGAACGGAGGTTCTGGCTCAATGGTGATGGATCCGACTTGGGAGGACGACCGATGAGCAGCGAAACCGCGGCGAACGGCACGACGGCGGTCCTGGAGACGACCGGTCTGCGCAAGACCTACGAGTCCGAAGGCGTCCCGGTGCGGGCCCTCCGGGGTGTGACGATGTCGATGGCCGAGCGCGAGTTCGTGGCCGTCATGGGCCCGTCGGGGTGCGGCAAGTCGACGCTGCTCAACCTGGTCGCTGGCTTGGACACGCCGACCGAGGGTGAGATCGTGCTGGCCGGTGTGTCGCTCACCGGAAAGGACGAGAACGATCTGGCCAGGATGCGGCGGGCCCACATCGGGATCGTGTTCCAGTTCTTCAACCTGCTCGAGGGTATGAGCGTGCTCGAGAACGTGACGCTGCCGGCCATCATCGCCGGTAGTCCCCGCAAGCAGGCCGAGACCCGGGCGCGGGACCTGCTCGATCTGTTGGGTCTGGCCGACAAGCCCAAGAGCGCACCCGGCGTGCTCTCCGGTGGGCAGCGGCAACGCCTTGCCATCGCCCGCGCCCTCGCCAACAAGCCGACGCTCCTACTGGCCGACGAGCCGACCGGGGCGCTCGACACCGAGGGGGGACTCGAGGTCCTCGAGCTTTTTCGGCGCCTTCACGGCGACGGCCAGGCCATCATGCTTGTCACCCACGACGACGATGTGGCGGCAGCCGCCGACCGTATCGTGCGCATGCGGGACGGCCGCCTGGACGAGTCGGCGGCCGTCCCCTCCGACGCAGCGGCGTCGGCCGCCGGGTCGTTGCAGACGGCGTTCGGGACGCCCACGGAGACCTGAGCATGGCGCCCCAAGGTACCGCGGGCATGACCGAGATCACCGCCGCGCTGCGCAGTGACCTGGGAGGCGAAAGGGCTCCGGCCCCGGCGCGCGACGGGTGGCGGCCAGCCACGGTGGCAGTTGCATCGGCGTCCATCGTCTTTGCGGTGGCCGGAGCAGTGCTGGCCGAGGGCACCCGCCACCTCGGGAACGCCTTGCTGTACCTCGCCCTCGTCGCCGCATGGGCCGCCGCCGGCGGCGTGATCGCGGTCCGCCGCCCGGGCGAGCGCCAGGGGGCGCTGATCCTGAAGGCCACGCTGTTGGGGGCGGTCGCCGTCCTGGCCGCAGCCGTGCTGTGGGCCGACGCCGGCGGCGGTAGCCTCCCGAACGGGCTGGTGGAGGTCGCCTCCCTGGTCCGTCCCCTGGCCCTCGCTCTGCTCCCGGCGGCGGCAATGCACGTCCTCCTCACGTTGCCCGACGGCTCCTGCGGCCTCGGCCGTGCGGTCGTCGTCGCCGGCTACGTGACGGGAGCCGCGACCGGGCTCGTGCTCTGGGGTCAGCGGCCAACTTTTCCGGCATGGCCCCTGGTGGTCGAGGGCGTCGTGGCCTCCGCCATCGGTTTGGGAGGCTCGAACCGCCGCTACCGGCGGGCGCTCGGCCTCGAGCGCCAGCGGATGCAGTGGTTCGGGTGGGCGGTGGCGGTGGGAGCCGAGGTGACCCTGGTGGCCTTCGCGGTGCGCCTGCTGTCGGGCTGGCCCGACCACAGTGGCGCCGTCGCCGTGGCCGCCGTTCTGCCGATCCCCGTCGCCCTGGCCCTCGGGTCGTCCAGGAGGCTGATCGGCCGGGTCGACACGCTCCTAGCCCACACCGTGTCCCTGGCCGGGCTCAGCGGGGTGGTGGTCTCCGTCTACCTGGTCATCGTGCTGGGCTTGGGCCGGACCCCCACTGACGGCGAGCGGCCGCTCCTGGGCCTGTCAATGCTGGCCGCCGCGGTGGCCGCCCTTCTCTACGTGCCTACGCGCGAACGCCTGGCCCGGTTCTCCAACCGACTCGTCTACGGCGAACAGGAGGCTCCCGACCAGGTGCTGAAGACGTTCGGCAGCCGCCTCTCGAGAGCCATCCCGCTCGACGAGCTCCTGCTCCAGGTGGCCGAGTCCCTGCGAAAGTCCATGTCGCTGACCGCCGCCGAGGTGTGGACCGGGTCAGGGGGACAGCTCGACCGGACGGTATCGGTCCCCGACACCCCTGTCACCCACCTCTCGCTCGCTTCCGACGAGGAGGCGGTCGTGGCCCGCGCCGGCGTCTCCGGCCCCGCCTGGGTGAAGGTGTGGCTGAGTGCGCTGTTGGCAGGCCGGGAGGACGCGACGTTGCGCGTGGCGCCGATCACCCACTCAGGCCACCTCCTCGGGCTCATCGTGGCCGTCCGGGCCCCGACGGGCGAGGCCTTCAAGGAAGAAGAGGATCGGGTCCTCACCGAGCTGGCGCGCCAGGTGGGCCTGGCCCTGCACAATGTGCAGCTCGACTCCGCGTTGCAGTCCTCGCTCGACGAGGTGCGCCGCCAAGCCGAGGAGCTACGGGCCTCCCGCGCCCGCATCGTGGCCGCGTCCGACGCCGCTCGTCGCCAGATCGAGAGGAACCTGCACGATGGGGCCCAGCAGCACCTGGTGGCCCTGGCCGTCAACCTGAGACTGGCCCGCCAGATCGCCGAGAGCGACGCCGACGCGGCCAAGGAGATGCTCGAGCAGCTCGGCCACGACCTCCAGGACGCCGTACAGGAGCTGCGGAGCCTGGCCCATGGGATCTACCCCCCGCTCCTCGTCGACCGGGGGCTGCCCGAGGCGCTGTCCGCCGCCGCCGGTCGGTCCGCCCTTCCCGCGCAGGTGATGGCCGAGGAGATCGGGCGCTACCCGGCCGAGGTCGAAGCCGCGGTGTACTTCTGCTGCCTGGAGGCGATGCAGAACGCCGGCAAGCACGCCGGTGAGGGATCGACCGTCACCGTCAAGGTGTGGGAGGAGGCCGGCGCCCTCCTCTTCGAGGTGGCCGACGACGGAGCCGGCTTCGACCCGTCGCGGCGAGAGACCCCGGGCGCCGGCTTCGTCAACATGGGCGACAGGGTGGGCGCCATCGGCGGCAGCTTCGGGGTGCAGTCGGCACCGGGACGCGGGACGAGGGTGTCGGGGCGCGTACCGGTCCCGGCCGGCGAGTAGCGAGTCGCGCCGTGAGGGCGGCGATCGGCCTGTGGGCCCGGCGGGAGGTCTCCAGGCGCTGGAAGGCGCTCGTCGCACTCGGGGTGCTGGCCGGCGTGGTGGCGGGTCTGGCACTGGCCGCGGTCGCCGGCGCCCGCCGGACGGAGACCGCCTACGAGCGGTTCCGCGAAGCCACCGGCCGATCGGACGCCATCGTCTTCGCCAGCCTGGTCGGGCTCACCGCTGACTACACCGCGGTGCGCGAGCTGCCCGAGGTCCTCGACGCCGGCGAGTTCTCGCTCACGCCGATCGGGATCGAGGACCCCCCAATGGGACAGCTCGCCCCCAACGACGACCGACTGTACCGAACGATCAACCGACCGCTCCTGGTCGCAGGGCGCCTCCCCGACCCTGGGCGGGAGCACGAGATCCTGGTCAACCGAAACGCGGCCAGGCAGCACCATCTGGGTGTCGGTGACCGGCTGACGATCGTGTCGTCCACAGAGCTGGACGCCTTCGACAGCACACAGGCGCCCGAGGGTGGTCCCTCCGTCGAAGCCACGGTCGTCGGCATCGGCGACTCCAACATCGACCTCGGCTTCCTCGAGGACGAACCAGCCTTCGTCCCCAGTGCCGCCTTGCTCGCCAGTCACCCCGAGATCCCCAGGATCGGCAACCTCGTCGTGCGGCTGCGCCCGGGAACCCACGTGGACGAGTTCAGCCGGCGGGTCGCCGACGCCCTGGGAGTACCCGACGTTCCCGTCCGCGACCAGGCCGAGGACGCCAAGCGCATCACCAACGGCACCGATCTCGAGCGCACCGCCCTCCTCCTGTTCGCCGGCGCGGTGGCGCTGGCGGGCCTGGTGCTCGTGGGCCAGGCCCTGGCCCGCACGGTCTATGGCATCGCCGAGCCGACAAGCGCCCTGCGTACCCTCGGCTTCACCCGCAGGGGCCTGGTGGGCGGCCTCGTCCTCCCTCTGGTGATCACCGCGGCGATCGGCGCGATCACCACGTTCGCGGTCGCGGTGACGCTGTCACCACGGTTCCCCGTCGGCCTGGCGGCCAGCGTCGAGCCTGACCGCGGAGCCCACGTCGACTGGCTCGTCCTGGGGCCGGGGATCGCCGCGTTCGTCGTCGTCGCTTTCGTCGGCGCCACCCTCTCGGCGGTGCGGGCCACTTCCCCGCGGCGTGGCCCGTACGCCCTCCGGGCGGGTTCTTCCCGTGTGCGAGCCCTCGGCCGCGTTGCCCCGCTGCCGGCGGTGATCGGGGCCGGGCTGGCACTCGAGCGCGGCGAGGGCGACCGGGCGCTGCCGGTGCGCCCGGCCTTGGCCAGCGCGGTAGGCGCCGTCCTGGGGGTCGTCGGCGCCTTCGGGCTCCTCCATGGCATCGACGGCGCCCTGACCCGCCCGGAACGGTCGGGCCAGTTCTGGGACGCTGACGTCCTCGCCGAGGAGAAGCGGGCCGAAGTCCTGGCCGCCCTCGAGGGCGACGAGCAGGTGAGGGAGATCACCGGGCTGCGCATCATCGGCCTCGACATCGGCGGCGCCAGCGTGCCCGCCTACAGCCTCTCACCGGTGAAGGGAACCCGGTCGTTCACCGTGATCGAGGGCCGAGGGGTGGGCGGTCCCGACGAGGTGGTGCTCGGGCCGGCGACGGCGCGGGCGCTGGCCCGCGACGTCGGCGACATGGTGCGCATCGGAGGCACGGGGGGGCGCGACGTCCGCATCGTCGGCCTCGGCCTGCTGCCCCAGACACCGCACTTCTCCTTCGACCAGGGCGCGTGGATATCCTCCCGGGCGCCCGAAGCGGCCGCGCCGGACACGGACGAGGCCACTCCGCGGGAAGACACCATCCTGGTGCGGTTCGCGCCCGGCCAGGAGGTCGGTGCCGCCGTCGCCGGGCTGAGCGAGCGGCTCGGCGCAGACGTCGAGATCGAGCCGAGCTCCCTGCCTCAGGACGTGGCGTACCTGCGCAACGTCCGGACGCTACCCAAGGCCCTCGCCGCCTTCCTCGTGCTCCTCGGCCTGGCGGCGCTCGGCCACGTGCTGGTCACGGCCGTCCGCCGGCGCCGCCACGACCTGGCCGTGCTGCGCGCCATCGGCTTCCGGCCCGTCCAGGTGGCGAGCTGCGTCGTCTGGCAGTCCGTGACCGTCGCGGTGGTGGCGCTCGTGATCGGCATCCCCCTCGGCATCGCCGCCGGGCGGTGGTCGTGGCGGTGGGTGGCCGACGCCACGCCCTTGCTGTACGTGCCACCCCTGGCCGCGCTCGCGATCGTCGTGGCCGTTCCCGCCGCACTGGTGCTGGCCAACGCCATGGCCGCGTTGCCGGCGCGTCGCGCCGCACGCCTCCGTCCGGCGGACGTCCTGCGGGCCGAGTAGAGATGTCACGTCGTGACCGATGCGGACGGCCAACGTGTTGGTGATCGGCACCGGCGGCGCGGGACTTCGGCGGCGATGCTGGAGTGAGACTGAGGGCGTCGGTCCTAGGTGATGATCCCGCGATCGGCCCGTTGGTCCCAGACCTGCCTCAGTACCTGGGGCCCGAACTCCTCCTTGTTGACGTACGCCGCGGCGCCGGACGTGGCGGCGTCGGCGGGGAGATCCTCGGCCTGGTAGGTGGACAGAAGCACTACCACGATGCCTGGGTAATGAGCGGTGATCCGTCGCGTGGCCTCGATGCCGTTGATCCCGGCCATGTTGATGTCCATCAGCACCAGTGCCGGCGACAGCGACCCGGCGAGCTCCACCGCCTCCTCTCCCGACTCCGCCTCACCCACCACCTCGAAGCCCCGGGTCATGTTCACGACCGCCGCCGCGGCGCGACGGAAGAGTGCCTGATCGTCGACGATCAGGACGGCGACGGCCGAGGGGTCCATCCAGGCTCATCCTCCCACGGAGCCAACAACGCCGACAGCGTGCCAGCAGGGTCGACAGGGGGGGTGCTAGCCCCCCCTGTCCGCCAGGAACAGCAGCACCGCCTTCACCCGCCGGCTCACGTCGCGTTCCTCGGAAAGTCCCAGCTTCGAGAACAGGGAGTTGATGTGCTTCTCGACGGCGCGTTCGGAGAGCACCAAGGTGGTGGCAATGGCGGCGTTGTTCTTGCCCTGGGCCATCTCCGACAGCACCTCCGACTCCCTGGTCGTCAGGTCGGCGAGTGGGGACTGGGCCTTCGACCGTGCTGCCACGAGGGCGTCGATCACCTTGGGGTCGATGACCGATCCTCCGCGGGCGACCTCCTGGATGGCAGCGAGAAGCTGATCGAGATCGGACACCCGCTCCTTGAGGAGGTACCCGCGACTCTTCGACCCGTGCTCCAGGAACTGCAGGGCGTACTCCGGGTCGGCGTACTGGCTCAGGACCACGACGCCCGCATCCGGATGGGAGCGACGCAGGTGCTCGGCGGCCCTGATGCCTTCGTTCGTACCCGTGGGGGGCATGCGGATGTCGGTGAGAACCACGTCGGGCCGGTGGAGGTCGATGGCGGCGATGAGCGAGTCGAAGTCCTCGCAGACGGCGGCCAGCTCGAGCTCGGGCTGGGCGTCGATGAGGCGGCGGACTCCCTCGCGCAACAGATAGTGGTCCTCGGCCAGGACCACCCGGATCACCACGCTGGCACCCTACTCAAGGCACTGGCCGGCGGGTCCGACGTCCCAGGCGAGCGACGGGCATGCTGCCACCCCGGGCATTGGCAGGCGGGCCCCCTGGTGGCGCAGAGCGATCCGAGGTTCACTGACCCCGTGGTAGGGAGCCCGGTGGAGCGACCGTGACAGCGGTGGTGGTCAGGCTGGCCTCGGAGCTGCGAGGCCTTCATCAGCGACGACGCAACGTTCCAGGCCAAGACCCAGCGGGCCATCCGTCCCCAGGAGGTCGCGTATGACGCGGGGTCAGCTGCTGGGACTGCAGCTGACCCGGGCTCCCGCCGTGGGCTTGCTCGGTGGGGCCGTCGCCGTCGCCCCTGCTGGCCGGCGATCCGGCCGTGGCCGGCTTCTCGGGGGGACGGTATGGGGAGGTCACCGCCGGCGGACGGTCGGTCCCCGCGGTGGGGATCGACGTGCTGAAGGGTGATGCCTTTCCCACGCCGCCCGACGGCCGCACCCGCCCGAGCGCCGGCTGCGCTAGCATCGGCCTTGTTCGTTAACGCCGGTCCGGTGAGGCCGGTACGGACCGAGGAGCCCGGGTTGGCCGAACGAGAACGTGCTGCGACGCCCCCGCACGGGGGCGTTTTTCTCGCCCAATCGCAGGTGATGACCGCCGACGACATGCGGCGCGCCGTCACCCGGATCGCCCACGAGGTCGTCGAGCGCAACCACGGCCTCGACGGCGTGGTGGTGGTGGGGCTGCAGACCGGTGGGGTGAAGCTGGCGGCCCGCCTGGGCGTGGCGATGGCCCGGGTCGAGGGGATCGAAGTGCCCGTCGGCACCCTCGACGTGGCCTTCTACCGCGACGACATCGGCCTGCGACCGGTGATGCCCGAGGCGGTGACCGACATCCCCTTCGACCTCACCGGCAAGGTCGTCGTCCTCGTCGACGACGTGCTGTTCACCGGCCGCACCGTACGGGCGGCCCTCGACGCGCTGAACGACTACGGGCGGCCCCGAGCCGTGCAGCTGGCGGTCATGGTCGACCGCGGCCACCGGGAGCTGCCTATCCGTCCCGACTACGTGGGCAAGAACCTGCCCACCGGGCGCGATGAGGTGGTCGACGTGAGCGACGACGGCGTCGGGCTCGGCCACATGGTCCCGGCCCCGGTCCGCCGGAGCGGGGCGTGAACCACCACCTGCTCTCGGTCGCCGACCTCGGCCTCGACGGGCTCGAAGAGGTCATGGTTCTCACCGACTCGTTCGTGGAGGTCAGCGGTCGTGCCATCCCCAAGGTGCCCACCCTCCGGGGCCGCACGATCGTGTCGCTCTTCTACGAGGAATCCACCCGCACCCGCCTGTCGTTCGAGACCGCCGCCAAGCGCCTGTCGGCCGACACCATGAACTTCTCGGTGGCGTCGTCGTCGGTGAAGAAGGGGGAGTCGATCCGCGACACCGTGCAGACGATCGAGGCCATGGGGGTCGACGCCATGGTGGTCCGCCACAGCTCGGCCGGCGTGCCGTGGCAGGTGGCCTCGTGGGTCGACGTGTCGGTGATCAACGCCGGCGACGGATGGCACGAGCACCCCACCCAGGCCCTCCTCGACTGCTACACGATCCGCAGCCGCAAGGGCACCCTCGATGGCCTGCGGGTGGCGGTCGTCGGCGACGTGAAGCATTCGCGTGTCGCCCGGTCCAACGTCTGGGCGTTCGCCATGCTCGGCGCCGATGTCACCCTCGTCGCCCCGCCCACCCTGCTGCCGCCGAGCCTCGACGGTTGGCCGGTCACCGTGAGCCACGACCTCGACGAGGTGCTCCCCAAGTGCGACGTGGTCTACCTGCTGCGGATGCAGGCCGAGCGCCAGACCGAGGCCCTGCTCCCTTCGCTACGGGAGTACACCGCCCGCTACGGCCTCACCCGGGCCCGCGCCGGCCTGCTCTCCGACGACGCCCTGGTCATGCACCCCGGCCCCATGAACCGGGGGGTGGAGATCGCCGCCGACGTGGCCGAGCTGCCGTGCTCTCTCATCACCCGCCAGGTGGCCAACGGCGTCGCCGTGCGCATGGCCGTGCTGTTCCTGCTCCTCGGCGCCGCACCCCGTGGCTGAGCGCCGAACGCTGATCCGGGGCGGGCGGGTGGTCAACGCCACCGGTTCGCGGGTTGCCGACGTGCTCGTCGTCGACGACGAGATCGTCGCGGTGGGGGAGGGCCTCGCCGCGCCCGACGGCACCTGGGTTCTCGATGCCGGCGGCTGCCTGGTGGCACCCGGCCTCGTCGACCTCCACGCTCACCTGCGCCAGCCGGGCAAAGAGGAGGCGGAGACGATCGAGAGTGGTGCCCGCGCCGCCGCCCTCGGCGGCTACACGGCGGTGGTGGCCATGCCCAACACCGACCCTCCCCTCGACACCGCGGCGGCCGTGCGCGAGGTGCTCGACCTCGGGACAACGGCGACGTGTGACATCCGGGTGGCGGGGGCCATCACCAAGGGACGCGCCGGCGAGGCGCTGGCCCCTCTGGCCGAGATGGCCGACCTCGGCGTGCGCCTGTTCACCGACGACGGCGCTGGCGTGCAGGACGGGCGGCTCATGCGGCGGGCCCTCGAGTACTCCTCTGCGCTCGGTGTCACCCTGGCCCAGCACTGTGAGGACACGGCGCTTGCCGCCGGCGGGCACATGAACGAAGGCAAGTGGTCGAGCCGGTTGGGCATCCCGGGCGTGCCCGCCGAGGCCGAGCAGCTCATGGTGATGCGCGACATCGCGCTGGCCCGCCTCACCGCCCGCCTCGGGTCCCGGGTCCACTTGCAGCACCTCTCGACCGCCGGCGCCGTCGCCCTGGTAAGGGCAGCCCGGGCCGAGGGCCTGGCCGTCACCGCCGAGGCCGCCCCCCACCACTTCACCCTTACCGACGCCGCGGTGGCGTCCTACGACCCGGTGTTCAAAGTGAACCCTCCCTTGCGGGCCCAGGCCGACGTCGACGCGGTCAAGGCCGGGCTCGCCGACGGCACTTTCCACGCCATCGCCACCGATCACGCGCCCCATGCCCCCGAGGACAAGGAGCTGCCGTTCGACCAGGCCCCGCCCGGGATGCTGGGTCTGCAGACCGCCCTTCCCCTCGCCCTGGGCGAACTGGGCCTGCCGGCGGAGGCGGTCCTGGGCCTGTTGTCGTGGCAACCGGCGCGCATCGCCGGACTCGACGCCACTCACGGCGGCCCGGTGGCCGAAGGCCGGCCCGCCAACCTCTGCGTGATCGACCCCGCCGCCACCTGGGTCGTCGAGCCCGACCGCCTGGCCAGCCGCAGCCGCAACACGCCCTACGCGGGGCGAAAGCTCACCGGCCAGGTCCGCCACACCCTCCTCTACGGCGAACCCGTCGTCGTCGACGCCCAGGCGCTCCGTTGACCACTGAAGCCTTGTTGGTGCTGGCCGACGGGACCACCTTCGAAGGCGAGGCAGTCGGTGCCGACCCGCCCGGCGGTGTCGCCACGGGTGAAGTCGTGTTCAACACCGTGCTCAGCGGCTACCAGGAGGTGCTCACCGATCCGTCCTACGCCGGGCAGGTACTTGCCTTCACCTATCCCCACATCGGCAACTGCGGCGTGAACGACGACGACGACGAGAGCGCCCGGCCCCACTGCCGGGGGGTGATCGTGCGCGACCTCGCCCGGCGGCCGTCGAACTGGCGGGCCAGCGGCGACCTCGAGGGCTGGCTCCGGCACCACGGCGTCGCCGGCATGACTGGCGTGGACACGCGGCGGCTCACCCGCCACATCCGGGAGGCGGGGTCGATGGCGTGCGCCTTCGGCACGGCCGACGAGACCACGTTGAAGGCGGCGGCCCAGGCCGAGCCGGGCACCGACGGCATCGACCTGGTGGCCACGGTGAGCACCGACCGGCCCTGGACCGCCGGAGCCGGCTCCGTGGCCCAACGGATTTCCAGCCCCCTGCGTGTCGTGGCCTACGACTTCGGGATCAAGTCCAGCATCCTGCGCCTTCTCTGCCAGATCGCCGCCGTCGAGGTCGTGCCCGCGTCCGCGTCGGCTGGCGAGGTCCTCGCCCGGCGCCCCCACGGTGTGTTCCTCTCCAACGGGCCCGGCGACCCGGCTGCGGTCACCTATGCCAGCGAGTCGATTCGCGGACTCCTGGGCGAGGTGCCCGTCTTCGGCATCTGCCTCGGCCATCAGCTTCTCGCCACCGCCCTCGGTGGCGCCACCCACAAGCTGGCCTTCGGCCACCACGGTGGCAACCATCCGGTGAGGCGGGTGTCCACGGGCGGGGTGGAGATCACCAGCCAGAACCACAACTACGCCGTCACCGAAGGTTCCGTCGCCGGTGCCGAGGTGACCCACGTCAACCTGAACGACGGGGTCATCGAGGGCCTGCGTTGTCGCGACGTTCCCGCCTTCAGCGTGCAGTACCACCCCGAGGCCGGCCCCGGCCCCCACGACGCCCGCTACCTCTTCGGCGAGTTCGAGCGGCTCATGACCGGCAAGGGCCTCAGCTAGTGCCGCGCCGCGACGACCTCGAGTCGATCGTTCTCATCGGGTCGGGCCCGATCGTCATCGGACAGGCCTGCGAGTTCGACTACTCCGGGACCCAGGCGTGCCGCGTCCTGCGGGCAGAGGGGTACCGAGTCATCCTCGTCAACTCCAACCCGGCCACGATCATGACCGACCCGGAGTTCGCCGACCGCACCTACGTCGAGCCGCTCAACCCCGACGTCGTCGCCGCCATCCTCGAACGCGAGCGTCCCGATGCGGTGCTGCCCACCCTCGGCGGCCAGACAGGGCTCAACATCGGCATGGCCCTCTCCGACAGGGGCGTGCTCGACGATCTCGGCGTCGAGCTCATCGGTGCCTCGGCCGAGGCCATCCGCACGGCCGAGGACCGTGAGCGCTTCAAGGCGGCGATGACCGAGATCGGCCTCCGGGTCCCGCCGTCGGGATTCGCCTATACCCTCGACGAGGCGCGCAAGGTCGGGGACGAGATCGGCTTCCCGCTCATCGTGCGCCCTTCGTACATCCTCGGCGGCAAGGGCACCGGCATCGCCGCCGACGCCGACGAGTTCGCTGACATCGCCCGTGTCGGCCTGGCCGCCAGTCCCATCTCGGAGATCCTGATCGAACGCTCGATCGTGGGATGGAAGGAGTACGAGCTCGAGGTCATGCGTGACCGGGCCGACAACTGCGTGGTGGTCTGCTCCATCGAGAACCTCGACCCCATGGGCGTGCACACCGGCGACTCGATCACCGTGGCCCCGGCCCAGACGTTGTCCGACGTCGAGTACCAGCACATGCGCGACGCCGCGTTCGCGTGCATCCGCCGCATCGGCGTGGAGACCGGCGGGTCCAACATCCAGTTCGCCGTCGACCCCGACAACGGCGAGATGGTCGTGATCGAGATGAACCCCCGGGTATCGCGGTCGAGCGCCTTGGCATCCAAGGCCACGGGGTTCCCGATCGCCAAGATCGCCGCCCGGCTGGCGGTGGGCTACACGCTCGACGAGATCCCCAACGACATCACCCGTCGCACGCCGGCCAGCTTCGAGCCCACCATCGACTACGTCGTCACCAAGATCCCCCGTTGGGCGTTCGAGAAGTTCCCGGGCGTCTCCGACGTCCTCGGCACGAGCATGCAGTCGGTCGGCGAGGCCATGGCCATCGGCCGCACGTTCCCAGAGTCGTTGCAGAAGGGCCTACGTTCCCTCGAGCACGGCCGGTGGGGCCTCAACTGCGACCCGGGCGAGGCGGCGGTCGATGCGTTCGACGACGACGAGCTCGTGCGCCGGGCCGCCATCGCCACCCCCGACCGTCCGTTCCATCTGGAGGCGGCGCTGCGGCGGGGGATCAGCGTCGAGCGCCTGCACGAAGTCACCCGCGTCGACCCCTGGTTCCTCGACCAGATCTCCCGCATCACCGAGGAGCGGGGGATGCTGGAGTCGACAGGGCTCGCCGGCATGAAACGGGCCGACTGGCGCCGGGCCAAGCGCCTCGGTTTCTCCGACTCCCAGATGGCGTGGCTCTGGGGCGCCGATGAGGCCACGGTCCGGGCGCGGCGGGTCGCCACCGGCGTGAGGCCCACGTTCAAGACGGTCGACACGTGCGGGGCCGAGTTCGAGGCGGCGACGCCCTACCACTACTCCACGTACGAGGACGAGGACGAGGCCGTCGGTGGCACCCGGCCCACGGTCGTGATTCTCGGATCGGGCCCGAACCGCATCGGCCAGGGCATCGAGTTCGACTACTGCTGCGTGCACGCCAGCTTCGCCCTGGCCGATGCCGGCTTCGACACGGTGATGGTCAACTGCAACCCCGAGACGGTCTCCACCGACTACGACACCAGTGACCGTCTCTACTTCGAGCCCCTCACGTTCGAAGACGTGCTCAACGTGCTCGAGACAGAGTCCTCCTCGGGGCAGTCGACCGGCGTGATCGTGTCCCTCGGCGGGCAGACGCCGCTGAAACTGGCCCACGCCATCGAGGGCGCCGGGTACACAGTCCTCGGCACGAGCCCGGCGTCCATCGACGCCGCCGAGGACCGCCAGCGCTGGAACGCCCTGTGCGCCCGCCTCGATCTCCCCCAACCGGCGGGGGGGACGGCGCAGGGACTCGACGCAGCCATGGACATCGCCCGGCAGGTCGGTTACCCGGTGCTGATGCGGCCCAGCTACGTCCTCGGTGGCCGAGCCATGGAGATCGTCTACGACGACGAGGGACTCGACCGGGCCATGAAGGAGCTGGAGCTGTTCGGGAGCCTGGGGCGCGAGGGCGGACTCTCCCGAGGCCGGCCGGTGCTCATCGACCGGTTTCTCGAAGACGCCATCGAGGTCGACGTCGACGCCATCCGCGACTCCACCGGCGACTTTGTCGTGGGCGGCGTGATGGAGCACGTCGAGGAGGCGGGCGTGCACTCGGGCGACAGCGCCTGCGTGATCCCGCCCACGACGCTGCCCCACTCGGTCGTGGAGCTGCTCGAGAGCCACACTCGGGCGATCGCCGACGCCCTCGAGGTACGGGGCCTGCTCAACGTACAGTTCGCAGTCCAGAGGGGGCAGGTGTTCGTCATCGAAGCCAACCCCCGTGCCAGCCGCACCGTTCCCTTCGTCGCCAAGGCCTCCGGCGTGCCCCTGGCCAAGGTCGCGGCGCGGGTGATGGTGGGCGCCACGCTGGACGAACTGCGGACCGAGGGCCTGCTCGTGGCACCGGTCGACGGGGGGCACGTGTCGGTGAAGGAGGCGGTGCTGCCCTTCAACCGCTTTCCCGATGCCGACACGCTGCTGGGGCCCGAGATGCGGGCCACCGGCGAGGTCATGGGCATCGATGCCACGTTCGGCCTGGCGTTCGCCAAGAGCCAGGAGGCGGCCGGCGACCGCCTGCCCGAACGGGGCACCGTCTTCCTCTCCCTCGCCGAGCGCGACAAGGCCGGCGGCCTCCACGCCGCCCGTCGCTTCGCCGAGCTGGGCTTCGCCATCGTGGCCACCGCGGGCACGGCGCGCCATCTCGAACAGAACGGCGTGCCCGTCAGGAGCGTGGTGGCCAAGGTTGGCGAGGGCGAGGCTGAGGGCCCGTCGGCCCTCGACCTCATCGCCGGCGGCGAGATCCAGCTGGTGGTCAACACGCCGAGGGGGCGGGGCCCGCGGGCCGACGGCGCCTACATCCGTCGGGCGGCCAACGTGGGTGGCGTCCCCTGCCTGACGACTGTTGCTGCGGCGCTGGCCGCCGCGGGCGGCATCGCCGACTGGGCCCGGTACGGCCTGTCGGTGCGGTCGTTGCAGGAGTACCTCAGGGAGGGGCAGCTACGCCTCGACATCTAGCCCGGCCCCGCCACGCAGCGCAGCAGCCAGTCGACCTTTCGACGGTGATCGCCTCGGTGACCCTCCCGAACCCGGTCATGACCGCGTCGGGCACCGCCGGCCACGGCGCCGAGCTCGGGGCGTACCTCGACCTGTCCCGCTTGGGGGCGGTGGTGGTGAAGTCGCTCTCGGCTGAACCTTGGGCGGGGAATCCCCCGCCTCGACTGCACCCGACCGACAGCGGGATGCTCAACAGCATCGGCCTCCAGAATGCCGGGGTCGAGGCGTGGCTCGATGACGACCTTCCCGCGCTGGTCGGCGCCGGGGCCCGCGTCGTCGCCAGCGTCTGGGGCCCGACCGTCGCCGCCTTCGAGAAGGCGGCCGGCCTGCTGGCCGGCGCCCCCGAGGTGGTGGTGGCGGTCGAGGTCAACCTGAGCTGTCCGAACCTCGAGGGCGGCCGTCACGTGTTCGCCCATTCGCCGTCGGCCACGGCCGAGGTGGTCGAAGCCACGGCCGGCTGTCGTCGGCCCCGGTGGGCCAAGCTGAGCGGCGACGTGACCGACGTGACCGAGATCGCCGGCGCCGCGCTGGGTTCGGGCGCCGAGGCACTGACCCTCGTCAACACCGTGCGAGGGATGGCCATCGACCCATCGACCCGTCGTTACCGTCTCGGATCGGGCAGTGGCGGGCTCTCGGGCCCGGCGATCCGCCCGGTCGCGGTGCGGGCGGTCCACGAGTGCCGACGCGCCTTCCCGGGGGCGGGCATCGTCGGCGTCGGCGGAGTAGCCGCTGGCGACCACGCCGTCGAGATGCTGCTGGCGGGAGCCGACGCGGTGCAGGTGGGGACGGCCAACTTCGCCGACCCCGCAGCACCGACGCGCGTGCTCGACGATCTCGTCGCCTGGTGCGCCCGCCATGATGTGGAGGGGGTCGCGGATCTCGTCGGGGCGGCGCGCCCACAGACAGGGGAGGACTGAACGAACCATGGAACCTCGTGACCGACTGGCACTCGCGCTCGACCTCGACGACCTGGTGGCCGCGCTGCGGCTCGCACGCCGCCTCAAGCCCTACTTCGGCGTGGCCAAGGTCGGCCTCGAGCTGTACACGGCCGCCGGCCCCGACGCCGTGGCGTCGCTGGCCAACGAGGGGTTCCGGGTGTTCCTCGACCTCAAGCTGCACGACATCCCCACCACCGTCCGCCGGGCGGCCCGGGTCATCGGTGCGTTCGGTGTCAGCTACCTCACTCTCCACGCCCACGGTGGCGTGCCCATGCTCCGGGCGGGCGTCGAAGGCCTGACCGAGGGGGCGCACTCGGCCGGGCTCCCTTCGCCGGTCGCCGTGGCCGTCACCGTATTGACCAGTGACGCCGACGCCCCGCCCCACATCCTCGGACGACGGGTGGCGGCGGCTGTCGAGGGGGGATGCCGGGGCCTGGTGCTCGCCGCCACCGATGTGAAGGAGGCGAAGGAGCTGGCTCCCCGGATGCTGGCCGTCGTCGCCGGGATCCGTCTTCCGCAGGGCGATCGTCACGACCAGGCCCGGTCATCGACACCCGACGCAGCCCTCGCCGCCGGCGCCGACCTCCTCGTCGTAGGTCGGGCCGTCACCGCCGCTGCCGACCCCGAGGCCGCGGCCGAGGCCCTGGTCGCCGTCGTCGCCTAATCCGGACCGCGGCCGAGCCGGCGCCGCGGGCCTTCCTCACCCCCAGGAGCGTGGAAAGCGTGGTGGCTCGCATCTACCGCAAGCTCGGGATCCGCTCCCGGCCCGACCTCGGCGCGGCAATGGCAGGGAAAAGAGGCGCCGCCAGGGGATGAGGACAGCTCGACGTCAACGGCCCCGCGAGGATGACGTGGGGTGCGGGGCGCACCCCACGCGGGTGGCCCGATCGGCCCGGCCTGGCCGAGATGGCGCGCGCTAGGGTTCCCCGCATGCCGCTGCCTCCCGAGCTCTCCCCCGAAGCCCGCCAGGCCGCTCTCGCCAAGGCCGGAGCCGCCCGCCGCCAGCGCGCCGAGCTGAAAGAGCGACTGAAGATGGGTTCGGTCACCCTTCGCGAGCTGTTGACCGAGGCCGACGGCGACGACGTCGTCGGCAAGATGAAGGTGGTCGCCGTGCTCGAGTCGCTACCCGGCGTGGGCAAGGTGCGGGCCCGCCGCCTGATGGACGAGCTGAAGATCGCCGAGTCGCGGCGCGTGCGCGGTCTCGGCGCACAGCAGCGCGAGGCGCTCCTCAAGCAGTTCCCCGCCACCGTCTGAACGGCTCGCCCGAATCGGTGGGCCCGCCGGCCGGGGCGGACGGCGAGCCGCTCGTCTTCGTCATCGTCGGCCCGTCCGGGGTGGGGAAGGGCTCGATCGCGGGGGCGCTCGCCGCGCGCGTTCCCCGTCTCTGGCTCAGCCGGTCGTGGACGACCCGGCCGCAACGTGCGGGCGAAGCTCCCGACGCCTACCACTTCGTCGACGACGCCGCCTTCGAGGATCATGCCGCGGCCGGGGGCTTCATCGAGTCGGCATCGGTCTTCGGGCACCGCTACGGCACGCCCCAACCCGACCCTCCGCCAGGGCACGACGTGCTCCTCGAGATCGACGTGCAGGGTGCCGCCCAGGTGCGCCGGCAGCACCCCGACGCCGTCGTGGTCCTGATCGGAGCGCCGTCGCGCCGGGCCCTCGAGGGGCGGCTCCGGGGCCGGGGGACCGACGAGGAGACGATCGCCCGTCGTCTCGCCGAAGCACCGCATGAGGAGGCGATCGGACGCGACCTGGCGGACCACGTCGTGGTGAACGACGAGCTGTCCCGGGCCACCGACGAGGTGGCTGCTATCCTCGATGGTCACCGCAACGACCGCGGCTTGGCGTAGCCGCCCCGGCATCCGCCGCACCGCCGACTTCCTGGAGCTGCCCGATGGCCGAGCGCGCCACCATGATCCACCCGCCCATCGAGGAGCTCCTCGAGCGGGTCGACTCGAAGTTCAGCCTGGTGACCCTGGCAGCCAAACGCGGCCGCCAGATCAACTCGTACTTCAGCCAGCTCGGCGAAGGTCTGGGCTCGATCGTCCCGCCCCAGGTGGCATCGGTGTCGCGCAAGCCGCTGTCGATCGCCCTCGAGGAGATCGCCGCCGACAAGATCACCTACACCCGTCCCGAGGAAGGCGCCGAGGACGAGGTGGTCGAGGCCGTCGCCGACGCATCGCCCGAGGCGGCCGGGTAAGTCCGAGTCCGGGACTCGGGTCGGGCAGCCGCCGAGCGATGAGCGATGCAAGCGGGGTGGGACGGGGACTGGACGGCCGCCGTGTCGTTCTCGGGATCTGTGGCGGGATCGCCGCCTACAAGGCGGTCGAGGTGTGCCGCCGACTCGTCGACGCCGGTGCCCACGTCGTACCGGTGATGACGGCCGACGCGCGCCGCTTCGTGGGTGAGGTCACCCTGTCCGCGCTGGCTTCCGAGCCGGTGCAGACGTCGCTGTGGGACGAGGCCGATCCCATTCCCCACACGCGGCTGGGCCGCGAGGCCGACGTCGTCGTGGTCGCTCCCGCCACCGCCCGCCTTCTCGGGGCCTACGCCGGCGGGCTCGCCGACGACCTGCTCACGGCCACGCTGCTCGCCACCCGTGCCCCGGTCGTCGTCTGCCCGGCGATGCACACCGAGATGTGGGAGCACCCGGCGGTCGGTCACAATGTCGGCATCCTCGCCGAGCGCGGCGTCCACGTGGTCGAGCCGGCCGTGGGGCGGCTGGCCGGTGGTGACGAAGGTCGGGGCCGGTTGGCCGATCCCGCCGACATCGTGGCGGCGATCGAGGCCGCCCTCACCCCACAGGACCTGGTGGGCCGCAAGATCGTCGTCACCGCCGGCGGCACGCGTGAGCCCATCGACGCCGTGCGCTTCGTCGGCAACCGCTCATCGGGCAAGCAGGGCCACGCCCTCGCCGCCGAGGCCGCCGCACGCGGTGCGTCCGTCACCCTCGTCACCACCGCCGACCGACCGGTGGCGGCGGGCGTCGAGGTGGTGGCGGTGCAGACGGCCGCGGAGATGCAGCGGGCCGTGATGGAACGGGCCCAGCACGCCGACGTCGTCCTCATGGCCGCCGCCGTCGCCGACTTCCGGCCTCGCCGGGCGACGCCCCACAAGCTGTCCAAGACCGACGGCGTTCCCGACCTCGTGCTCGAGCCGACGCCCGACATCCTCGCCGGCCTGGCCCGCAATCGCCCGGACGGGCAGCTGCTCGTGGGCTTCGCGGCCGAGACCGGTGACCTGGTGGCGAGGGCGTCAGCCAAGCTCACCGCCAAAGGACTCGACCTGGTGGTGGCGAACGACGTCTCCTCGCCCGACGCCGGCTTCGACCACGACACCAACCGTGCCGTCCTCGTCGAATCCGACGGCTCCCTGACCGAGGTACCTCTGGTCGACAAACGTGCCCTCGCCGGCATCGTCCTCGATGTCGTTGCCCGTCATCTCACTCAACCCACGAGGAGGACCACCCCGTGACCGCCTGGACCTTCACCTCGGAGTCAGTCACCGAAGGCCACCCCGACAAGATGGCCGACCAGATCTCCGACGCCGTGCTCGACGCGATCCTCGCCGAGGATCCCCAGGGGAGGGTCGCGTGCGAGACCCTCCTCACCACCGGTTTGGTGGTGGTGGCCGGTGAGATCACCACCAGGGCCTACGTCGACATCCCCAAGCTCGTGCGCCGCACCGTGTGCGACATCGGCTACGACCGGGAGTCCTACGGGTTCGACGGCAACACCTGCGGCGTCATCACCGCGATCGACGAGCAGTCGTCGGACATCGGCCAGGGCGTCAGCACCGCGTACGAGGTGCGCAGCGGCCGTAGCGGCGAGGACGTGCTCAACTCCCAGGGCGCCGGCGACCAGGGGATGATGTTCGGCTACGCGTGCGAAGAGACCGAGGACCTCATGCCCCTGCCGATCTGGCTGGCGCACCGGCTAGCCCAGCGGCTCTCGGAGGTACGCAAGGCGGGGGTGCTGCCGTACCTGCGTCCCGACGGCAAGACCCAGGTCACCGTCGAGTACGAAGACGGCCGACCGGTCCGGCTCAAGACGGTGCTCATCTCCAGCCAGCACCAGCCCGGCCTCGACATCGAGACACTGCTGAAGCCCGACCTGCGAGAGCACGTGATCCACCCGCTGCTCCCGGCCCAGTTCGCCGACGACCAGTACGAGCTCCTCGCCAACCCCACCGGCAGCTTCGAGCTCGGTGGGCCCCACGCCGACACCGGCCTCACCGGCCGCAAGATCATCGTCGACACCTACGGGGGCGCGGCTCGGCACGGGGGCGGGGCGTTCTCGGGCAAGGACCCCTCCAAGGTCGACCGGTCCGCGGCCTACGCCGCCCGGTGGGTGGCCAAGCACGTCGTGGCCGCGGGCGCCGCCCTCAAGTGCGAGATCCAGGTCGCCTATGCCATCGGCGTGGCCCGGCCGGTGTCGATCATGGTCGAGACGTTCGGCACCGAGGCCGTCGACCCCCGACGCATCGAGGCCATGATCGACGAGGTCTTCGACCTCCGCCCGGCCGCCATCATCCGCGACCTCGACCTGCGCCAGCCCATCTACCGGCGCACGGCCGCCTACGGGCACTTCGGGCGGGCCGACAAGGAGTTCGCCTGGGAACACCTCTCGCGTCTCGACGACGTGAAGTCGTCCCTCGGGATCGCAGGTTGATCACCTTGGCCACCGGAGGTTGCTCGGCGGGTTGACGGAGCTGCGGGCGCCCATCGCACGAGTCGTCGTCGATGTTTCTGCGCTTGACCGGGCGCTCGACTATGTGGTCCCGCCACACCTCGACCCGCGAATCGAGGTCGGCACGCTCGTGCGGGTGCCGTTGCACGGACGGCGGGTGCGGGGATGGGTGGTCGCCCGGGCCGAGCGGCCGGAGACCGACCGGGCGCTGCAGGCCGTCACCAAGGTCACGGGGCGGGGGCCGTCACCCGAGCTGGTCGACCTCGCCGGTTGGGCGGCGTGGCGCTGGGCCGGCGCCCGCGTCGCCTTCCTGAGAGCGGCATCGCCGCCCCGGGCAGTCGGCACACTGTCCCCGACGCCCTCCCGCGCCCCGGCGGACGACAGCGCGGCGCGGCCCGAGGCCTCGGTACTGGCGGAGGCCTTCGCCGGTCCGCCGGCCGTGGTCCGGGTCCCACCCGCCGAGGACACCTTCCCGATCGTCGCCGAGGCGGCGGGGCGGGGCGACGCCCTGGTCCTGGCCCCCTCGGTGGCCGCGGCCGCCTATCTCGCCGCCCGGCTCCGCCACGCCGGTCACGCCGTGGCCGTACTTCCCGACCAGTGGGCCACGGCCGCCGCCGGCGGCTGCGTGGCCGTCGGCGCGCGGGGCGCGGCGTGGGCGCCCCGTCCCCGCCTCGGGCCCGTCGTGGTGATCGATGAGCACGACGCCGCCTATCAGGAGGAGCGGGCCCCGACGTGGCACGCCCGGGAGGTGGCCGTCGAGCGCGCCCGGCGTGCCGGCGTGCCCTGCGTGCTCACGTCGCCGTGCCCGTCGCTCGACGCCCTGTCCACCGCCCGCCTCGTGACCCTCGCCCGCACCGACGAGCGCGCCGGGTGGCCGGTCGTGGAGGTGGTCGACCGCCGGGCCGAGGAGCCCGGGCTGGGCCTGTTCTCGGCCCGATTCGTAGCCCTCACCCGCCAGGCCGGTCCCGATCGGCGGGTCGTCTGTTTGCTGAACCGCCGCGGCCGGGCCCGCCTCCTCGCCTGCGCGACCTGCGGCGACCTGGCGCGCTGTGACGCCTGCGGAGCGGTGGTCGAGGAGGTCGACGGCGGGCTGCGGTGCCGCCGTTGCCGGCGGGTGCGACCCGTGGTGTGCGCCGAATGCGGGTCGGCCCGCCTCAAGGTGCTGCGAATGGGCGTGAGCCGAGTGCGCGACGACCTCGAGCGCCTGACCGGTGTGCCCGTGGCCGAGGTCACCGCCGACACGACCCCCGGGCGCCTCGATGCCGACGTGCTCGTCGGCACCGAGGCCGTGCTCCGCCGGATCGCGCGAGCGTGGGTCGTGGCCTTCCTCGACTTCGACCAGGAGCTCGTGGTACCGCGGTACCGCGCCGCCGAGTCGGCCATGGCCCTGCTGGCGCGGGCGGGCCGGGTCGTCGGCGGCCGGGCCGACGGCGGACGTCTACTGTTGCAAACCCGCCTCGCCGGCCACGAGGTGGTCGACGCCGCCGTGCACGCCGACCCGTCGCGACTGGCGGTGGTCGAGTCGGCCCGGCGGGCAGCGCTGGGATTCCCCCCCGAGCGGGCGGTGGCGACCGTGTCCGGCGAAGCCGCGGGTGCCTTCGTCGAGCCCCTCACCGGGCACCCGGGGGTCGAGGTGCTCGGGCCCGGTCAGGGTCGATGGCTCGTCCGCGCCGGCGACCACCGCACCCTCTGCGACGCGCTGGCCGCCACCCGCCGACCCCGGGGGCAGGGGCGACTGCGGATCTCCGTCGACCCGATGGACCTATGAGCAAGCACCGAAGCGCAGCGGAGGAGCGTAGGTCCATCGGCGGGAAGCGCATCGTCCTGGTGCGCCACAGCCTGTGCCCCGCGGCCCCTACACGGATTGCTCGTGTGCGCCCGAGGTGGGTCTGCGGTATGAGGACCGGAGGTACCCTGCGGTGCGTGGCTCCCTTCCGGATCCGGGTGTTCGGCGATCCCGTGCTCCGCACCCCCGCCCAAGAGGTGGCCGTTATCGACGACAGCCTGCGCAAGCTGGCCGACGACATGCTCGCCACCATGCGCGAGGCGCCTGGAGTGGGCCTGGCCGCCCCTCAGGTCGGGATCCAGAAGCGGCTCTTCGTCTACGACATCGGCGAGGGGGCCCACGCGGTGGTGAACCCCCAGCTCTCCGGTCACGCAGGGGAGTGGGACTACGAGGAGGGTTGCCTGTCGGTACCCGGGCTCTCGTGGTCGATCGTGCGCTACGACGAGGTCCACCTCGACGGCTGGGACCTCGACGGCAACGCCATCTCCGTCGACGCCGAGGAGCTGCTGGCGCGGGTCTTCCAGCACGAGTGCGACCACCTTGACGGTGTGCTGCTCATCGAGCGCCTCGACAAGCGCCAGCGGAAACAGGCCATGCGCTCCCTGCGCGAGCGCACCCTCGGGCTCCCCGCCGCGACCCCCTGAGGGGCGATCCTGCGCCTCGCCTACCTGGGCACACCCGAGGTGGCCGTGGGCCCGTTGCGGGCCCTGGTGGCCGACGGCCACGACGTCGCCCTGGTCGTGTCCCGACCCGACCGCAAACGCGGCAGGGGGGGGGCGTTGGTGCCGAGCCCGGTCAAGGCGGCCGCCCTCGAGCTGGGGATTCGCGTCACCGAGCAGGTCGACGACGTGGTCGACCTCGGTGCCGACCTGGGGGTGGTCGTCGCCTTCGGCCGGCTCATCCGGCCCCACGTCCTCGACGTCCTGCCCCACGTCAACCTCCATTTCTCGCTTCTCCCGCGATGGCGTGGGGCGGCGCCGGTGGAGCGGGCGATCCTGGCCGGCGACGTCACCACCGGTGTATGCGTGATGGCGCTCGAGGAAGGGCTCGACACCGGCCCCGTGTACGCCTCGGCGACCGTCGACATCCCGCCCGAGGGGACGGCCGATGAGCTGCGTACGACCCTGGCCGGCGTCGGCACCGACCTGCTCCTGTCGGTGCTCCGCGACGGCCTCCCGGAGCCCAGGCCCCAGGAGGGAGAGCCCACGTACGCCGCCAAGATCGAGCCTGAGGATCACCACCTCGACTGGTCCCGTGCGGCCGTCGACCTACACCGGGTCGTCCGCCTCGGCCAGGCCTGGACGACGTTCCGCGGCTCCCGCATAAAGGTGCGGAAGGCCCGGCTCGCGACGACCGACGACGTTCCCCGGCCCGGTGCCCTCGACTCCGGGCGCCTCGTCGTCGGTACCGCCGAGGGGGGGCTCGAACTGGTGGAGGTACAGCCCGAGGGGCGCCCCGTGCAGGCGGCCACCGCGTGGCGCAACGGCGCGCGCCTCGCTCCTACCGAGCGGCTCGGCGGGGGACAATCCACTGATGGGTGACGAGGCAATGCTGAGGGCCAAGGTGCTGACCGTGTCCGACGGCGTGGTCGCAGGAACGAGAGAGGACCGTTCCGGTGCCGCCCTGGCGGCGCGCCTGGCCGACGCCGGATGGGCCGTCGTGGGTCGGGAGGTCGCGGCCGATGGCACAGAGTCGGTGGCCGCGACCATCAGGGGTCTGTGCGACGGGTTCTCGGGGCTGGTGGTCACGACAGGGGGCACCGGCTTCGCCCCTCGCGACCTCACGCCCGAGGGCACCCGCCTGGTGCTCGACCGGGAGGCCCCGGGTCTCGCCGAGGCGGCGCGCCTGGCCAACCCGGCCAAGGGCCGGCTGTCGCGCGGCGTGGCGGGGACGGTCGGCGACTGCATCGTCCTCAACACCCCCGGGTCGTCGGCCGGCGCCGTGGAGGCGCTCGACGCCGTGCTCGACGTGCTGGCCCACGCCCTCGCCCTGCTGGCCGACCGGCCGACCGCACACCCGGCATGACCGACGACGGCGAAGGTCCGGCCGACCTTGTCGAGGCGGCGGCCATGGCCCGTGCGCTCGAGCTGGCGGCTTCGGTGCGGTCCACCGCGACGCCCAATCCGTGGGTGGGGTGCGTGGTCGAGCCCGGAGGGTTCGAGGGCGCCACCGGGCCGCCCGGAGGCCACCACGCCGAGAGGGTAGCCCTGGCCGAAGCGGGTCCGGCAGCCCGCTACGCCACGCTGGTCACCACCCTCGAGCCCTGCGCCCACACCGGTCGCACGCCTCCCTGCACCGAGGCCATCGTGGCCGCCGGGGTGGCCCGGGTGGTCGTCGCCGTGGAGGACCCCGACCCCCGGGTGCGGGGAGCGGGCATCCGCTTCCTCCGTGACGCAGGCGTCGACGTCGAGGTCGGCCTCGGTGCGAGCGAGGCGGCGGCCCTGCTCGCGCCCTACCTCAAGCACCGGCGCACGGGCCGGCCGTGGGTCGTGCTGAAGCTGGCCGCCACTCTCGACGGTCGCACCGCGGCACCCGACGGCTCCAGTCGCTGGATCACCGGTCTCGAGGCCCGGGCCGACGCCCACCGTCTGCGGGACGAGAGCGACGCCGTTCTCGTCGGGGCGGGCACCGTGCGGTCCGACGACCCGGCACTCACCGTACGCTACGGGGAGTCGGCCGGACGGCAGCCGCTCCGGGTCGTCCTCGGACGGGCGCCGGACAGAGCCAGGGTCCGGCCTGCCCTCGAGCTCCAGGGAGACCTGGGCGAGATCCTCGACGACCTCGGCCGCCGCGGGGTCGTTCAGGTCCTCGTCGAGGGCGGGCCCACCGTCGCGGGAGCGTTCCACCGGGCCGGCCTCGTCGACCGCTACGTCCTGTACCTCGCGCCCGCCCTCCTCGGCGGCCAGGACGGCGGGCCCGTGCTCGGCGGCGGGGGCGCGGCCACGATCGCCGCCGCCTGGCGGGGCAGGATCACCGGCGTGGAACGCCTGGGGGACGACCTGCGGGTCGAGCTGTGCCCGCAGGCCGAAGGCGGCTGACGATGTTCACCGGCATCGTGGAGGAGCTTGGTCGGCTCACGGCGCGCGAAGGCGGCCGGTTCACGTTCGCCGCCGACGCCGTGCTCGCCGACGCCGCTTCGGGCTGCTCCATCGCCGTCGACGGGTGCTGCCTCACCCTTGTCGACCACGGGCCGGGGTGGTGGGCGGCCGACGTGGTCGACGAGACACTGTCCCGCACGACCCTCGGAGAGCGGAGTCCGGGCGACCCTGTCAACCTCGAGCGCCCGGTGCGCCTGGCCGACCGGCTGGGCGGCCACCTGGTGCAGGGCCACGTGGACGCCGTAGGCGACGTCATCTCACCCGGCCCCGATCTCGTCGTGGCCGCGCCGGCGGCGGTGATGCGCTACCTGGTGGGAAAGGGCTCGATCGCCGTCGACGGTTGCAGCCTCACGATCGCCCGGGTCGACGACGACCGCTTCGCGGTGGCCATCGTCCCTCACACCGCGGAGGTCACGACCCTGGGGAGCAGGCGCGGCGGCGACCGGGTGAACCTCGAGGTCGACCTGCTGGCCAAGTACGTCGAGCGCCTCCTGCGCCCAGCCTGACTGCAGCGGGTCACTACCCTGGGCCGCACATGCCCTTCACCTTCGCACGCATCTCTGATGCCATCTCCGCCTTCGCCCGGGGCGAGATAGTGGTCGTGGTCGACGACGCCGAGCGTGAGAACGAAGGCGACCTCATCATGGCCGCCGAGTTCGCCACGCCCGACAGGATCGCCTTCTTCCTGAACCACACGTCGGGCGTTATCTGCGCCCCTCTGACCGGCGACCGCCTCGACGCCCTCGAGCTGCCGGCCATGGTCGTCGACAACACCGAGCCCAACCGCACCGCGTTCACGGTCTCGGTAGACGCCCGCACCGGCACATCGACCGGTATCTCGGCCGCCGATCGGGCCGCCACCATCGCCGCCCTGATCGACCCCGAGACCCGCCCCCAGGACCTGGCCCGCCCCGGCCACATGTACCCGCTGCGCTACCGGGCGGGCGGGGTGCTCAAGCGGGGCGGCCACACCGAGGCCGCCGTCGACCTGGCGCGCCTGGCCGGGCTCACCCCCGCCGGCGTGCTCTGCGAGGTCGTCACTGCCGACAAGACGTCCATGGCCCGCCTGCCGGAGCTGATCCGCTTCGCCGAGCACCACGGCCTGCTCCTCATCTCCATCGCCGACCTCATCCGCTACCGCCGGCAATCCGAGAAGCTGGTCGAGCGGGTGGCCGAGGCCCGCATCCCCACGGCGTGGGGCGACTTCACGTGTTACGTGTACGAGTCGTACCTCGACGGCGACCAGCACGTGGCGCTGGTGCGCGGCGCGGTGCAGGGTGAGGAGAACGTGCTCGTTCGCGTGCACTCCGAGTGCCTCACCGGCGATGTGTTCGGGTCGCTGCGCTGCGACTGCGGACCGCAGCTGGAGGTGGCGATGGAGATGATCTCGGCGGCCGGCCTGGGCGTGGTCGTGTACCTGCGCGGCCACGAGGGGCGGGGTATCGGCATCGCCCACAAGCTGCGGGCGTACACCCTCCAGGACGAGGGCGCCGACACGGTAGATGCCAACCTCGCCCTCGGCCTGCCTGTCGACAACCGGGAGTACGGCATCGGCGCCCAGATCCTGGTCGACCTGGGCATCACCACTATGCGCCTCGTCACCAACAACCCGGCCAAATACGGCGGCCTCGAGGGCTACGGCCTGCAGATCGTGGAGCGGGTGGGCGTGCAGTCGCGCCCGAACCCCGAGAACATCGCCTACCTGCGTACCAAGATGCGCCGGATGGGCCACCTCCTCGAGGGCCTGGAATGATCGAGGACGCGAAAGGAGCGGTATGACGACCTACGAAGGACGCCTGCGGGGCGAGGGGATGCGCATCGCCATCGCCGCGAGCCGCTTCAACGAGGTGGTGACTGACCGGCTGGTGGCGGGAGCGCGCGACGGCCTCCTCCGCCACGGCGTCGACGAGGGCTCGGTCACCCTCGCGTGGGCACCGGGGGCGTTCGAGCTGCCCCTCGTTGCCCTGCGGCTCGCCGAGTCGGCAGACCACGACGCCGTCGTCTGCGTGGGCGCCGTCATCCGCGGTTCCACCGACCACTACGAACACGTGGCCGGCCAGTGCGCCGCCGGTCTCACTCGTGTCGCCCTCGACACCGGTGTCCCGGTGATCTTCGGCGTGCTCACCACCGACTCGACCGAGGCCGCTCTGGAGCGGGCCGGCGGCAAGCTCGGCAACAAGGGGTTCGAGGCCGCAGCCACCGCCCTGGAGATGGCCGACCTCCTCCGCCAACTCCCCAAGGGCGGCGGGGCGAGCAGCTAGCGGTGCTCCGCCTGGTCCTGCCCAAGGGGTCGCTCGAACGGGCGACGATGGAGCTGTTCGACCACGCCGACCTCGCGGTCCAGCGGGGGTCCGACGTCGACTACCGGGCCACGGTCGCCGACCCGCGCATCGACGAGGTCCGCATCCTGCGGCCCCAGGAGATCCCCCACTACGTGGCCGAGGGCATGTTCGACCTCGGCATCACCGGGCGCGACTGGATCGAGGAGACGGGACGTGAGGTCGTCTCCCTGGGCGAGCTCCACTACTCCAAGGCCACCGCCCGCCCGGTCAAGATCGTGCTCGCCGTCGGTGCCGACCCGGTGGTGAAGAGCGTCAACGACCTGCCCCCCGGAGTGCGGGTCTCGACCGAGTACCCCGAGCTCACCCGCCGCTACTTCGAGAAGCACGGCATCCCCGCCGACATCCGACTTTCCTACGGCGCCACCGAGGCCAAGGTGCCCGAGATCGCCGACGCGGTCGTCGAGATCACCGAGACGGGCCGGGCCCTTCGCTCCGCTGGGCTCACGATCGTCGATACCATCCTCGTGAGCTACACCGAGCTGATCGCCAACCCAGCGGCCTACGAGGACCCGGCCAAGCGCCATGCGATGAACCAGATCCACACCCTGCTGCTCGGGACCCTCGAGGCCCGGGGCCGGGTACTGCTGAAGCTCAACGTGGGCGAGGTCGACCTCGACCGAGTCATCGGGATCCTGCCGTCGCTGAAGGCCCCCACCGTGTCGAAGCTGTTCAGCGACGACGCCTACGCCGTGGAGACCGTCGTGCCCAAGTCGGAGATCAACACGCTCATCCCCGCCCTGAAGGACGCCGGCGCGTCAGACCTCGTCGAGCTGGCCATCTCCAAGATCGTGCACTGACATGGCCGGCGTGGTCGGCGGGACGGTGGCCGATTTCGACACCCGTCGAGGGTGGGGCACGGTGCGCTGCGACGACGGAAAGGAGCTGTTCTTCCACTGCACCCGCATCGCCGACGGGAGCCGCACCATCGACGTCGGGACGAGGGTGGCCTTCTCGGTCGTCGCCGGCCACCGCGGACGGTGGGAGGCCGCCGACCTCGCGCCGATCGCACCCTAACCGGCGGGCCCTGCCCCGGTCGCACCGCGCTGCACCTCGACGAAGGCGAGACGAAGGTTGTCGAGGGCGTCACGCAGGGGGCGGGCATCCTCACCGAGGCGGCTGCCGAGGGCGTCGACGACAGCGGCGAGGGCGTCGATGGCCAGCTGGGCCTCGGACAGCTTCGGGCGCTCCTGGTCGAGGTGGAGGGCGGCCAGCTGGAACAGCCCGATGCAGTGGTTGGTGACGACGACCGAGGCAGGAGCCTCCAACAGCTCGCGGTGGACCTGGGCCTGGAGGGCGGCGACCTCCTCGGGGGAGAGCTCACCCTCCTCGCCGCCCGGACCGCCGGCGCCTGCCGGCCGGGGTGGTGGAGCGGGAGGAACCGGGTCATCCCGGCGGATCGGTTGCTCGCCGGACGGTGTCCAGATCGTGCTCATCCTGCTACCCTAGGCGGACAATTGAAGACGGGAAGCGGGGCCTGCGCCCCCACCCGGCCACCGCAGGTGCGCCCGGGTAGACCGACCGCCATCCAGGTGGACGCGCTTTCCGACGTCCACCTGTTTCGCGTCCGAAGGAGTGATGCCTGATCGCCCCACCCGACAGCAACGAGACGAGGATCAACGACCGCATCCGTGCCCGAGAGGTACGCCTGGTTGATCCCGACGGCGGCCAGCTCGGGATCAAGCCCCTGCCCGAGGCCCTGCGCGTCGCAGAGGACCTGGGCATGGACCTGGTCGAAGTGGCGGCCCAGGCCGACCCGCCGGTCTGTCGGATCATGGACTACAACAACTGGAAGTACGAGGAGGCCAAGCGGGAGCGCGAATCGCGCCGGCGGGCCAGCCACACGGCGATCAAGGAGATGAAGTACCGTCCGAAGATCGGTGGCGGTGACTTCGACACCAAGACCCGCAAGGTGGCCGAGTTCCTCGACCAGGGCCACAAGGTCAAGATCACGATCATGTTCCGTGGCCGCGAGGTGGCCCACCCCGACCTCGGCATGCGGATACTCGACCGGATCGCCGAGCAAGTGGCCCCGGGCGCCAAGGTGGAGGCCTCGCCGAAGCTCGACGGCCGCAACATGACCATGGTTCTGGCTCCTGACCGACGAGCGAAGTTGGCGGCGGCCAAGGCGGCGGCGGCCCAGGCCGACGAACCCGAGCAGGCCGAACCACCGACCGAAACCGGGCAGTCGCAGACTCCCTGAAGGGATCCACATGCCGAAGATGAAGACCCACCGGGGAGCGGCCAAGCGCTTCGGCGTCACGGGTACGGGCAAGATCGTCCGCCGCAAGGCGTTCCGGTCGCACATCCTAGAAAAGAAGCCTTCGAAGCGCACCCGCCGTCTGGCCCGCGAAGCCGAGGTCACCGGCGGTGACCGCGCCCACGTCAAGCGCCTTCTCGGCCTCTAGTCGCCGAGCGCCGGGCGCCGTGAGCCGCCCGCCCGGTAGCGCACATCCCGAAAGGAGCACCGCATCATGGCCAGGGTCAAGCGGGCCGTCCACGGCCGTAAGCACCACCGCGCCGTCCTCGAGCAGGCTCGGGGCTACTACGGCAACAAGAGCCGGAGCTTCAAGTCGGCCAACGAGCAGCTCATGCACTCCGGGCAGTACGCCTACCGCGACCGACGGGCGCGCAAGGGTGACTTCCGCCAGCTCTGGATCCAGCGCATCAACGCCGGCGCTCGCCAGCACGGCATGAGCTACAGCCGCTTCGTCGCCGGCTTGAGGACCGCCGGCGTCGAGGTCGACCGCAAGATCCTGGCCGACCTGGCCGTCAACGACCAGGCGGCGTTCGCCGCCCTGGTCACGGTGGCCCAGGAGGCCACACCGCAGGCGTCGTGACCACGGGGCCGGCCGGCAACACCGGTCTGGTCTTCCGCAACCCGCGGGTGCAACGGCTGCGCCGTCTCGCATGTGACCCTGGTGCCCGGCGGGCGAACCGGGCCTTTGTCGTCGAGGGGGAGAAGCTGGTGTCGGTGGCGCTGGAGGCCGGCGCCCGCCTCGAGGACGTCTACGTCGCCACAGGGTGGGAAGGCCCTGTGCTGGCCCGGGCCCGTGCGGCCGGAGTGGACATCGTGCGCCTCGCCCCGGGCGTGTTGGAACGGGTGGCCGACGCTTCCACCCCTCAACCGGTACTGGCCGTCGCCCGGGCCGTCGACACGGAGTTGGAGGCACTGCGGGGGTCAACGCTCGTAGTGGTCTGTGTGGACGTTCGCGACCCCGGCAACCTGGGAACCGTCCTCCGCAGCGCAGAGGCGTGCGGGGCGGGCGGGGTAATCTGCTGTGACGGCACTGCCGACGTCACCGGTCCAAAATGCGTTCGAGCGTCAGCCGGTGCGCTGTTCCACCTTCGGGTGGTGGCCGGAGGAGCGGCAGTGGAGGTCTTGGAGAAGTTGGGCTCCTGGAAGATGCACCGTCTGGGAACGCGGGCCCGCGGCGGCATCGCCTACGACCAGGTCGACCTCCGGGTTCCGACCGCGGTGGTCATGGGGAACGAGGCCCACGGGTTCGCGCCGGAGGTCGAGCCCCTGATCGATGCCCTGGTCACGATTCCGATCGACGGCCGGGTCGAGTCGCTGAACGTCGGGGTGGCAGCGTCGGTGATCTGCTTCGAGGCCGCTCGTCAGCGTCGCTCGTGATGGACACCGATCTCCTGCCCGACGCCGTCTTCGAGCTCGATGCCGACGGGCGCGTGCAGGCGGCAAACCAGGCGGCCGTCGCCCTGACCGGGTACCCGATCGGCACCTTGATCGGGAGCCGCCCGGGCGAGCTGCTCGCCTGCCAGGCGACCGACGGTCAGCCTATGACCGACGGGACCTGGCACCCCTCCACCCGTCTCGCGTCGGTGGTGCGGATGCCCGAGCACGAGGTGCGGATGCGCGCCGCCGACGGCAGCGAGGTCGGGGTCATGGTGACCGGCCGCTACCGGCGGGACGACGATGGGCGGGTGGTCGGAGCCGTACTCGTGGCCCGCAACGGCAACCGGCGGCCCTCCGGTGCGATCGAGGGCATCGAGGTCATCTCCACCGTCAGCCACGAGCTGCGAGCGCCGCTCACGTCGGTGCGGGGCTACACGAGCCTTCTGCTGAATCGCTGGGACCGCCTGGCCGACGATCAGAAGCGGAGCATGCTCGAGCAGGTGAACCACGACGCCGGGCGGGTCACCCGCCTGGTTACCGAGCTACTCGACATCAGCCGTCTGGAGAGCGGGCGCCTGGTCCTGCGGCGTCAGCTCGTGCAGCTTTCCGGCCTGGTCGCCAACGTGGTCGAGAACGTCCGAATGATGGAGCCGGGACTGGAGGTGGAGGTCGCCTTCCCGCCCGACTTCCCCGAGGTCTACGCCGACTCCGACAAGGTCGAGCAGGTACTCACGAATCTGGTCGAGAACGCGGCCAAGTACGGGCACCCAAAGGGGATGCGCATCTCCGGCCGGCGAGGCCAAGACACGGTCACCGTCGCCGTGGCCGACAGCGGTGACGGCATCTCCGAGCGCGACCTGCGCCGCATCTTCACCAAGTTCTTCCGCCGGGCCGAGACCCGGCCCACCGGCTCCGGGCTGGGGCTCTGGATCAGCCGCGGCCTGGTCGAAGCCCACGGCGGGTCCCTCGTCGTGGCGTCGCAGGTCGGGACCGGCACCACCTTCACGTTCACCCTGCCGACGGCGATCCCCGAGGAGCTGAGCAGGTGAGCACCACCGAGGACCGCAGCGTCGCCGACCTCGAGGGCGAGGCGCTGTCCCGGGTGACCGCAGCACGGTCGGTCGCCGATCTCGACGCCGTACGCCAGGCGTTCCTGGGCAAGCGCTCGCCCTTCGCCGCCCTGCACCGCGGCCTCGGCTCCCTGCCCCCCGACGACCGACGGGAGGCCGGACGGGCGATCCACGAGGCCCAGGCGCGGCTCGCCGAGGCTCTGGACCGGCGCCGGGACGCCCTCGGGTCGAGCGAGCGGGCCACGCGCCTGGAGGCCGAGCGTCTCGACCTCACCGAGGTCGTCGGCCAACCGTCTCGCGGGCACCTGCACCTCGTCACTCAGGCTCGTGACCAACTCGAAGACGTCTTCGTGTCGATGGGCTACTCGGTCGCCGAAGGACCCGAAGCGGAAACCGATTGGTACAACTTCGAGGCTCTCAACATGCCGCCCGACCACCCGGCGCGCAGCATGTGGGACACCCTGTACCTCAAGCTCGGTGCGCCCGAGTCGGTGCTGTTGCGCACCCACACGTCACCGGTGCAGATCCGGGTGATGGAGTCGCAGTCGCCGCCCATCCGGGTGGTGGCCCCGGGGCGGTGCTACCGGCGCGACACGCCCGACGCCCGCCACCTGCCGGTGTTCCACCAGATCGAAGGTCTGGTCGTCGATCGCGGCGTCACGTTCGGCGATCTGGCGGGCACGATCGAGGCCTTCACCAACGCCTATTTCGGCGAGTCCATCCACGCCCGGTTGCGGCCGTCGTACTTCCCCTTCACCGAGCCGTCGGCCGAGTTCGAGGTCACCTGCATCTTCTGCCAGGGCGCGGGGTGTCGCGTCTGCTCGCAGTCGGGGTGGATCGAGCTGGGTGGCTGCGGGATGGTCGACCCCAACGTGTTCCAGGCGGTGGGCATCGATCCGGAGGAATGGACGGGTTTCGCCTTCGGCTTCGGCATCGACCGCTGCGCCCAGGTCCGCCACGACCTCGACGACGTGCGGCACCTCCTGACCAACGACATGCGAATCCTGAAGCAGTTCTGAGCCCGCCGGACCCGGTTGTTTGCTCAGGTCACCTCGAACTCGGCGTACATCCCCTTGGTCGTGTGCGGCGGTCCGTCGTCGCCACCACCCACAGGCACGAAGCAGGCCACTCCGTAGCGGCCCTTCTTCAGGTCCACGACCGAGTTGTCGCCCTTCTCCGGCAGGGCGAAGGTGCCGCCAACCGGCGTGATCTTCGTCTGGCTCTCTTCCTCGGGCAGGCCGACTATGTCCTTGACCGAGTCCTTGACACCGTCGTTGACACGGAACAGCACGAATTCGTGCGGCTCCTTGCCCTTGTTGGCGAACTCGAAGCTGACCGGCCCAGCCCCGACCTTCTTCGGGATTCCAGTGAACTGGTAGTCCTTGGCCGTGACGTCCACCTTGGCCCAACCGCAATTCTTGAGGTCGAAGGCGTGGATCTTGTCCTGGGCCTGCCCCACCTCGGGACTTTCGAAGGATGCTTCGAAGTCGCCGGTCTGGGTCAACGTCTTGGTCGCGTCGACCAGGACGCTGACGTCGTTCTTGATCTCGGTCGGGGCAGCCGCCAGCACCTTTTCGGCCACGGGAACGAGCTGAGCTGCGAACGTCTTGGTCTGGGCCTTCGCCTGGTCTGGCGAGTCGAAGTCGATGTCCGGTTCCGGATAGGTCTCGATGGCCAAGCTCTTGTCGCAGTAGTCCTTGAACTCCGTCTTGGCTTTGCCTGCCTTCACCGTCTCGTCGCCGCAGCCGCCCAGCGCCGTGATGGCGACGACCAAGCCTACAGAGGCCATCCGACGCCTCGGTGAACGAACTAGCGCCTCGTATCGCACGTGCAGTGCCCCCCTTCCGCCCGAACCCGAATGGTCGGCCGCACCCTAACCGGCGCACGGCATGAGTCGCGGGATGAACGCTCCGGGCGTCACGACGAGAGCTGACCCGCAGGGTGAGCCTGGCGCCCGGTGTCGACGGCGGCACGGATGGTCCCGACCGGCTGGGCGGTAGCGAGGTCGTCGACATCCGACGACCAGACGATGAGGCTGTCAGGAGCAGGGCCTCCCGCGGTGGCGAGAAGACCGACCGCCGCCTCGGCATCGACGTCGCTCACCAGTACCTCGAGGCGGACACACCGCTCGTCGCCGTACTCGGAGCCCCGGTGCCAAAGGCGGGCCCGACCTCGCAGGCCCGGCGCCTGCGCACTCGCCACCGTGGTGACCGTGAGCCCGGCGTCGTCCAATGCCGCGGTCGCTCGCTGCAGCTGGTTGGTAGGGATAACCGCCGTCAGCAGCTTCATCTGTTGATCTCCCGTGTCGTGATTTTCCGTGGTTGCGGCCATTTCCGACCAGTGGAGCCAATCCGCGGACCACCCTGATCACCCGGTAGAGCGCCGATCCGTCACCGTGATACGCCTCGACGCTCAGCCCAATGTCAGCCAGCGGGCGCCTATCTTGTCGGGATGCGGGCGCCGCTCTCCTGGTTGCGTGACTTCGCGCCGTTCGACGGCGAGGCCGGCGAGCTGGCGGCTGCGCTCTCGCAACTCGGTCTGGTCGTCGAGGGATTGCAACGCGTGGGCGAGGGGCTCGACGAGATCGTCGTGGCGCGGGTCCTCGCCACCGCACCGCACCCCCAGGCTGACCGCGTCCGACTGGTCGACGTCGAGACGGGTGACGGCGTCCCCATCCGCGTCGTCTGCGGGGCGTTCAACTTCGAGGCTGGCGACCTCGTTCCCCTGGCCCGGCCCGGCGCTCGACTTCCCGACGGGATGGAGATCGGGCGCCGCAAGGTCCGCGGCCAGTGGTCCGACGGCATGCTGTGCTCGGGCCTCGAGCTCGGCTTGTCCGACGACCATGCGGGAATCATGGTCCTGGCGTCGGGCGCCCCGGTCGGGGCGTTGTTGGCCGAAGCGCTCGGCATCCGCCCCGACGTCGTGTTCGACCTCGACGTCACCCCCAACCGACCTGACGCTCTTTCCATGGCAGGCGTGGCCCGCGACCTGGCGGCCAAGCTGCGCCTCCCCTTCGCAATCCCCGGGTCACCCGCCCTGCCGGTCGACGGCGAGGCGAAGCTCTCCGTGGTCGTGGAGGCCCCCGACCTCTGCCCCCGGTTCACGGCCACGCGCCTCGAAGGTGTGACCCTCGGATCGTCGCCCTCGTGGTTGGCGAACCGCCTCACCATGGCCGGGATGCGCCCCATCAACAACGTGGTCGACGTGTCCAACTACGTCATGCTGGAGCTGGGCCAGCCCAACCACCCCTACGACCTCGACCGCCTCCCTGGAGGCGGCCTGCTCGTGCGCCGGGCCCGGCCCGGGGAGTCGCTCGTCACCCTCGACGAGGTGGAGCGCATCCTCGCCGAGCACGACTGCCTCATCTGCGATGCCGAGGGGACACCGGTCGGCATCGGCGGGGTCATGGGCGGCGCGTCGAGCGAGATCTCCGACACGACGACGACCGTGCTTCTCGAGGCGGCCTGGTTCTCGCCGCTGGCCATCGCCCGCACCTCCAAGCGACTCGCCTTGCGCACGGAGGCGTCCGTCCGCTTCGAGCGGGGCGTCGACCCCGGCGCCACCGACTCTTCGGTGGCCCGCTTCTGCCAGCTCGCCGCCGAGGTGGCGTCGGCCGGCGTCGCCGGGCCCCTCGTCGACGTCGAAGGTGCACTGCCCCGGCCGCCCTGGGTGCTGGTCCGCACGAGCAGGGTGAACGCCGTGCTGGGCACCGAGCTCAGCCTGGACGACGTGGTCGCCCACCTGGAGCCTCTCGGATTCTCCTGCCAGGCTGCGGGAACAGGTGACGGCGACTTCCACGTGCTGATCCCCTCGTGGCGCCCCGACTGCGAGCGCGAGATCGACGTGGTAGAAGAGGTCGCCCGGCATCACGGCTACGACCGCATCGCCCGCACCCTGCCTCTGACTGCTGCGGTCGGCGGGGGGCTGACTGCCTACCAGCACGACCGGCGGCGGGTCCGCCAGGTACTCGTGGGCCAGGGCCTCAGCGAGGCGTGGGCCACGTCGTTCATCTCCGTCGACGACCTGGCGAGGTCGGGCATCCCGACGGAGGCGGTCGAGGTCGAGAACCCCCTCGTGCAGGAGGAGTCGGTCCTGCGCACCTCCCTTCTGCCCGGGCTGCTGCGTGCCCTCGTCACCAACCAGTCGCACCGTATCCCCGACGTGGGCCTGTTCGAGATCGGCCACGTCTTTCTTCCGCCCCCAGAGGGCGTCGACCGCCCGACGGAGCCCGAGAACCTCGCCGCCGTCCTGGCCGGCCGGCCCGCCACCGAGGCCACCCGCCTGTGGAGGACGCTCGCCGACAACCTGGGCCTCGGGCCGGTGACCATCTCCCAGGCCGCGGTACCCGGGCTCCACCCGACGCGCAGCGCAAGGGTCCTCGCCGGCGACGCCGCCCTCGGGGTCATCGGCGAAGTGGACCCCGACGTGCTGGCTGCGCACGACCTGCCCGGCCCGGTGGCGTGGTTCGAGCTCGACCTGGGCGCCCTGCTCGGAACGGCCCGCCGACCCCGCGTGTACCGGGCCGTGAGCCGGTACCCCTCGGCCGACCGCGACCTGGCGTTCGTCGTCGACGAGAGCGTCCCCGCGGCGGCGGTGGAGTCGACCCTGGCCGCGGCGGGAGCCGAGCTCCTCGAGGAGCTATGGCTGTTCGACGTCTTCAGGGGCCCTCAGCTCGGGGAGGGGCGCCGGGGTCTGACATTCCGCTTGCGCTTCTCGTCACTCGACCACACCCTCAACGAGGACGAGCTGGCGACGATTCGAACGCGCTGCATCGAGGCGGTCGAGTCGACGTTCGCCGCCACCCTCAGGGGTTAGGAGTCGCTCCTCCGTTGCCCCTCACTCGGCCCGCAGTGCCAATGCCGGTGGGGCGCGGCCAGCCATCCACGCCGGGACGACCGCTACGAGGTTGGCCAGCACCACCGCCGCCGGCACGAGCAGGAGGAGCGCCACAGATGGGGTTACCGCCTCGGGAACCGCTCCGAGCTGTTCGGCGAAGAGCGTCCACCCCCAGCGTCCGGCGGCGACACCGAGCGGCACGGCAACCAGGAGAGCCGCGCAGACGAGCGTCGTCGCCTGCCAGGTGACCACCCGACGTACCTGGGGAACGACGAACCCGATTGTCTTGAGGATGGCCAGGGCACGTCGCCGCCGTCGGACTGCGCTGACAAGGGTGTGAGCCAACGTGGCCGCGGCCAGTGCTGCTAGCAGTCCGGCCAGGATCAGCGGCAGGTTCTCCACCTGGCCGAAGTTTTCGACGTCGCCGGGTCGCTGGGCGCCCAGGACGTAGTACGAACCACCCACCCCGTCGCGGAGCCAGGCCAATGTCGACGGCTCGTCGACGCCGGGCGCGAGGCGCACGAGCAGGGCCGCCTGCGGCAGGTCGAAGCCGGCCGGCAAGAGCGTGCCCAGCCCTTCAAGCGTGAGGAACGCTCCCACTCCGAACCGAGAAGCGTCACCCAACGAGGGCAGTACCACCTGGCCCACGATCCGCTTGGGCGCGGGCGGGGCATCGAATGCGGTGACGCGTACGTCGACGCGGTCACCAATGTCGGCCCCGAGGGCATCGAAGGTCTTGGCCCCCAAGGCCAGTTCGTCCGGACCCTGGGGCGCTCTGCCCTCAATGACGACCGGCTCTATGAGACCCTTGAGCGGCCCGATCGCGAATCCCTCGGTCTCCAGGTGACCGACGGCCAGCGGGGCGCCACTGTCGGCGAAGGCCACGGCTTCCGTACTAGGGTCCGCCGCAAGGTCGGGAGCCACATCGTAGGTCTTGTACTGGTTGGACTCCAGGTACATGTCCCAGCTCCATCCGTACAGTCGCGGCGTACTCAGCAGGTGGGTCAGGCTGGCGCCGAAGGTCATCGCCGCGACGAGGGCGGCGATCCCGACGACCATGCCGGCAAGTGACGTTCGGACCGGGACGGCGCCGCCTCCCCGGCCACCATCCATCGCCATGCTGACACCGACGGTGGCCGGCGGCGGGAAGCCGGCGGCCACCAAGGTCCTCGCAATCCTCGACGGCCGCGCGCGCGCCGTCGCCGCAGCCGGGCGTGCCCCGCCCAGCGCCCGCCGCCATGCCGGAGCTGCGATGAGCGCCACGAGCAGGAAGAAGGTGCCTGCGGCCCCGGCCACCAATGCGGCGGCGTCGAAGGACGAGCCCGGGTCAGGCTCGGCCACGCGGGCGTTCCCCAATGGGAAGAGCGGCGAGGCCGACCAGGCCACAACCACTGCGAGCAACGCCGCGAGAGAACCCGTGAAGACCGCCCGTCCCATCCCGACGCCCCACAGCTGCCCGCGGGTCAACCCCAGAGCAGCGAGCACGGGTTGGTCCGTCGACTCGAGATAGCTCTGGCGGGCCACGAGCTGCGACAAGACGAGCATGGTCACGATTGCCACGAGGCCGGCGACCAACCAGAGCGCGACGGCTTGGAGCCGGATCGACCGCTGTACGTTGGCCGACTGCGCTCCGGCGGACAGCGCGCTCGACAGCACCGGCTCCTCCCCGGCTATCCGCCGCAGGCCCTCCTCGAAGTCGGCGGCACCGGCGCTCCCGCCCTCGAGCCGCAGCCGAACCGCTTCGCCTACCTTCGAACCCTTACCTGTGTCGGTATCGAGGAACGCTCGGCTGAAATGCAGGGTGTGACGCAGCGTGCCCGTTCGCGGTGGGAACTCTCCCGGCGACGCCTCGACACCCACGACTCGAAAGGTCACGACATCGGGAACGGGAGGTGGAGCACCCCCTTGCGCCGGGACCGCGGGTACGAAGGGAATATCGATGCTGTCGCCTGGCCCGAGGCTGCGGCTGCGAGCGAGGGTGAACGACGCCGCCACCTCGTGGGGCCGGTCCGGGAGCGGCATCCGCCCGGCAAGTAGCTTCGGCTGGTCGACCGCGACGGTGCCGTCGCCGGTCGGCACGAAGGTGGTGATGTCGGGGTCGGTCGAGTTGAGGTACGTGTACCGCTTGGCCACAACCACCTGGGGCAGAGCCACCACCTGGTCGAGGTCGATCTCACCGAACCCGGGCGCGGTGAACACCTCGTAGTCCGCAGCGTCCTGAGCGACGAGGAACCGGCTGTAGGCGGTCTCGGTGCGGCGGGCGCCGGCCGCGGCGGCGATGACCGCACCGGCGGCCAGCCCGGCCAGCAGCCCCAGCGCGGCCCACGCGCGCCACCGGGCTCGCAGCTCGGCGGAGAAGCGGTACCAGATAGCGGCCACGTCAGATCTGCCCCGTCAGCATCGTCATCATTAGGCCCGAGATCGGCGGCGGCTTCAAGGGTGCCCACATCCGGAGCACCAGTGGTGTCATCCTCACCCTCGCGGGTGCTGCCCCGCTTGCATACTCATGCACGCAGTCGTATGATCGTGCCGGTGTACACCGTGGGTGTCATCGGGGCGTCGGGATACGCGGGCGCCGAGCTCCTGCGTATCTGCGCCGGGCACCCCGGGTTGGAGGTCGCGTGGGCCACGGGCGAGACGATGGGGGGCCGGCCGATCGCTACGCTCTATCCCAGCCTGGCCCCCGCCTACCGCGGCGACATCTTCCAGACGTTCGACCCGGCCATGTCGGCCGACGTGGACCTGGTGTTCCTCGCCCTGCCCCACGGCCGGTCCCAGAGGCTCGTCCCCGACCTCCGGGCCCGCAGCTGTGCCGTCGTCGACCTGGCCGCCGATTTCAGGCTGGTCGACCCGGCCGACTACGAACGCTGGTACGGCGAAGCGCACGCCGCCCCCGAACTGCTCGGCGACTTCGCCTACGGTCTTCCCGAGCTGAACCGCGACGCCGTGCTCAAGTCCGACGCCATCGCCGCGCCCGGCTGCTACCCCACGGCGGCGTCCCTCGCCCTCGCCCCTCTCGTCTCGTCGGGCACGATCGCGAACACGGGCGTGATCGTCGACGCCACCAGCGGTGTCTCCGGCGCTGGCCGGGCCCCCAAGCCGACCACCCACTTCAGCGCCGTCAACGAGGACTTCGTGGCCTACGGGCTTCTCGACCACCGCCACACGCCCGAGATCGAGCAGGCCACCGGCGCCTGCGTCCTCTTCACGCCCCACCTGGCGCCCATGACCCGCGGCATCCTGGCCACCTGCTACGCCCGCCCGGCCCGGTCGACGTCGACCGACGACCTGCTCGGCGTGTTGTCGGGCGCCTACGCCGACGAGCCGTTCGTGGTGGTGAGCCCGACCTCGCCGTCGACCAAGGCGACCTGGGGGTCGAACAGCGCCCACCTCACCGCCCGCTACGACGAGCGCACCGGCTGGGTGGTCGCCATCGCCGCTCTCGACAACCTGGTCAAGGGCGCAGCCGGCCAGGCCGTGCAGTGCGCCAATCTCGTGCTCGGCCTCGACGAGACCGATGGGCTCCCCGCTGTCGGGGTCTACCCGTGAGCGTCACTGTTGCCGAGGGGTTCGTCGCCGCGGGAGTCCACTGCGGCATCAAGGACGACTCCGGCGCCCTCGACCTCTCCCTGGTGGCCACCGACACCGCGCTGGCCGTACCGGCGGCGGCGGTGTTCACGTCCAACCGGGCCACGGCGGCACCCGTCGAGGTCTCCCGCACCCACCTTCTCGCCACCGGCGGGCGCGCCGCGGCCGTGGTACTCAACAGCGGCAACGCCAACGCCGCCACCGGGATCACCGGGCGGGCGCACGCCGAGCGCACCTGCGCCCTCGTGGGTGAAGGCCTGGGCTGCGCCCCCGAGGAGGTCCTCGTCTGCTCCACCGGGCTCATCGGCATCCCGCTTCCGTTCGACGCAATCGAGTCGGGCATCGGACCGCTGGTGGCCGCCCGCGCCGGCGGAACCGGGGCGGGCGCGGCCGCAGCGCAGGCGATCCTGACCACCGACACCGTGGCCAAGGAGGTCTCCGTTTCGGCCGAGGGCTTCACCGTGGGTGGCATGGCAAAGGGCGCGGCCATGCTCGCTCCCGACATGGCCACCATGCTGGCGGTGCTCACAACCGACGCCGCCGTCGGCGCCGCCGATCTCGGCGCGGCACTCACGATCGCCGTCGATCGGTCGTTCAACACCCTCACCGTCGACGGTTGCACCTCGACCAACGACACCGTCATCGTCATGGCCAGCGGCCGCCGGGCCTCACCGACCACCGCCGCCCTGGTCGAGACCCTCACTGCTGCGTGTCGCTCGCTCGCCGCCCAGATGGCGGGCGACGCCGAGGGGGCCACCAAGGTGGTAACGGTGCAGGTGACGGGGGCGTCGTCGCCCGAGCAGGCGCGCACCGCCGCCCGCAAGGTGGCCCAGAGCCAGCTGGTGAAGTGCTCGCTCTACGGCGCTGACGCCTACTGGGGCCGGATCGTCAGCGAGCTCGGAAGCGCGGGGGTGACGTTCGACCCCGACCTCGTGCGCATCTCCTACGGGGGAGTTGCGGTGTGCGTCGGGGGGATGGCTGCGGACCACGACCAAGCGGCGGTCGCCCGGCACCTCGCGCAACGCCACGTGGAGATCACCGCCGACCTGGGCCTCGGGTCGGGCCAGGCCACGCTGCTCACCAACGACCTCACCCCCGAGTACATCGCCGAGAACATGCGCACGTCATGAGCGAGCACCGAAGCGCAGCGGAGGAGCGCCGCGACCAGGGGCACAGCGAGCAGGAAATTGACGGCCGGCGCCTCGACGCCCCCGACAAGGCGGCGGTCCTGGCCGAGGCCCTGCCGTACATCCGCCGCTTCTGGGGCAAGATCGTCGTGGTCAAATACGGAGGGGCGGCCATGAACGACCCCGCCCTCGCCGTCTCCTTCGCCCAGGACATCGTCCTCATGCTGTCCGTCGGCATGCGCCCGGTGGTCGTGCACGGCGGTGGCCCCCAGATCGGTCGGCTCATGGCGCGCCTCGGGATGGAGCCACAGTTCCGCGACGGTCTGCGGGTGACCGACGCCGAGACCTTGGAGATCGCCCGCATGGTGCTCGTCGGCAAGGTGAACCGCGACGTCGTGTCGTCGCTCAACGTCCACGGGCCGCTTGCCGTGGGCCTCTCCGGTGAGGACGCCGGCCTGATCATCGCCAGCGCCCGATCACCCGAGTTGGGGTTCGTGGGCGACGTGGTCGACGTCAACCCCCAGATCATCGAGCGCCTGCTGGCCGAGGAGCTCATCCCGGTGGTGGCCACCATCGGTACCGACACCGGGGGTCAGGCGTACAACGTCAACGCCGACACCGCCGCGGCGGCCATCGCCGCCGCCATGAACGCCGAGAAGCTCGTCTACCTGACCGACGTCCCCGGCCTGCTCGGCGACGTGAACGACCCGGCGAGCCTGATCGGCGCCGTCACCGTCGACGACCTCGATGGCCTGCTGGCCGGGGGCACGCTGTCAGGGGGCATGATCCCGAAGATCCGGTCGTGCGTGCGGGCCGTCCGCGGCGGAGTGATCCAGGCCCACATCGTCGACGGCCGCGTCCCTCACGTGCTCCTGCTCGAGTTCTTCACCCGGGAAGGCATCGGGACCATGGTCATGGCTGGCGAGGCGGCAGCCGACCGATGAGCGGTCGTGAGCTCCTGATGCCCACGTACCCCGACCCGCCGGCGACGTTCGTGCGAGGGGAGGGGACGCGCCTCTACGACGTCGACGGCAAGGTGTACCTCGACTTCGTCGGTGGGCTGGCGGTGACGTCGCTGGGCCACGCCCATCCGGCGGTGACCGAGGCGCTGGCCTTCCAGGCCGCCACCCTGCTGCACGTGTCGAACCTCTACGGCACCACTGTCGCCCTCGAGGTGGCCGCCACCCTCGACCGTCTGATCGGTGGAGGCGGGGCGGTGTTCTTCTGCAACTCGGGGGCGGAGGCCAACGAGTGCGCGTTCAAGCTGGCCCGGAAGTGGGGTGGTCCGGGCCGGTACGCGGTGGTCAGCGCCTACGGGTCGTTCCACGGCCGGACACTCGCCACCCTCCACGCCACCGGTCAGCCCGAGAAGCACGAGCCCTTCCAGCCCCTCCCCGAGGGCTTCCGCCACGTCGCCTGGGGCGACTTCGACGCTCTCACCGCCGCCGTCGACCCGACGGTGGTCGCCGCCGTGCTGCTCGAGACGGTCCAGGGCGAGGGGGGCGTGAACCCGTTGCCCCCCGGTTACCTGGCCGCCGTGCGCCGGCTGTGCGACGAGCGGGGTGTCCTCCTCGTGATCGACGAGGTGCAGACCGGCCTGGGCCGCACGGGCAGATGGTTCGGCTTCCAGCACGACGGTGTGCGGCCCGACGTCGTGACCATGGCCAAGGCCCTCGGCAACGGCGTCCCCATTGGCGCGTGCTGGGCCCGCAGCGAGGTGGCGGCGGCCTTCGAGCCCGGCGACCACGCCACCACCTTCGGGGGCCAGCCCCTAGCCACGGCCGCGGCGCGGGCCGTGCTCGCGGTCATGGAGGCGGAGGACGTCCCGGCCCGGGCCACCAGAGCCGGAGCGCGACTGTGGGCAGGGCTCGCCGCGCTTCCGGGGGTGGCGGCCGTGCGGGGCGCCGGCCTCCTGCTCGCCGCCGAGCTGACAACCCGCCCGTCACGTGAAGCGGCCGCCGCCGCCCTCGACGCCGGTCTGCTGGTGAACCCGGTCACTCCCACCGCGCTGCGACTGGCGCCGTCGCTCCTCGTCACCGACGACGAGATCGACGAAGCGGTGTCGATCGTCGGGTCCGTCCTCGCTGCATCGTCCGCGGAAGCACGGTCGTGAGGCACTTCCTCGATGTCGACGACCTGACCGCCGGCGAGCTCACCGAGGTCCTCGACCTCGCCGAGCGCCGCGACCCGCCCGCCGTGCTGGGCGGACGAGGTGCCGCGCTGCTGTTCGAAAAGCCGTCCAACCGCACGCGTGTCTCGATGGAGATGGCAGTCGTCCAGCTCGGCGGTCACCCGGTCACACTCCGCCCCGACGAGATCGGCCTCGACACCAGGGAGCCGGTCGAGGACGTCGCCCGCGCCCTGTCGCAGTACTGCGCCGTCATCGGGGCCAGGGTGTTCGACCACCGCAGCGTCGTCCGCCTGGCGGAGGCCGCCTCTGTTCCCGTCGTCAACCTGCTGTCCGACCAGTCCCACCCCTGCCAGGCCCTCGCCGACCTGCTCACGCTCCGCCAGCACTGGGCGTCGCTCGCCGGGCGGACCATGGCGTGGGTCGGTGACGGGAACAACGTGTGCCGCTCCCTCCTGTTGGCCGGTGCTCTGGCCCGGATGCGGCTACGCGTGGCCACGCCCGCGGGCTACGAGCCGCCGCTGGAGATCCTCGAGCGCACCGGCGCCCACCTCAGCTCCGACCCGGCCGAGGCGGTGGAAGGGGCCGACGCCGTCTCCACCGACGTGTGGGCGTCGATGGGCCAGGAGGACGAGGTTGCCGAACGCACGCGGGCGTTCGCCGGCTTCACCGTCGACCACGACCTGATGGCCCGGGCCCGTCCCGGAGCCCTGTTCCTGCACTGCCTACCCGCTCACCGGGGCGACGAGGTCACCGCCAGCGTGGTCGACGGGCCGTCGAGCGTAGTGTGGCAGCAGGCCGCCAACCGCATGCACGCCCAGAGGGGACTGCTCCTCTGGCTCGCCGGTGCGGCAACGCCACCCGCCTCATGAGGCTGGCCAAGCCGCAGCGGCAGCACCGCGTGGCCCGCATCATCGAACAGCGCGCCGTGACCAGCCAGGCCCAGGTGGTGGAGCTGCTGGCCGCCGAGGGTGTCGTCGCCACCCAGGCCACGGTCTCGCGCGACCTCGAAGAGCTGGGAGCGGTGAAGGTCCGCCGCGCCAACGGAGAGTCGTTCTACGCCATCCCCGAGCAGCCCAAGGACCGGGTCGCCCCCGAAGACCACCTGCGCCGGGTGATGGGGGAGTGGGTCGTCGAGGTGGCACACTCGGCCAACATCATCGTGCTGCGCACCCCTCCGGGGTCTGCGCACGTGGTGGGGTCGGCCATCGACCGGGCCGGTCTCGCCGGGGTGCTGGGAACGGTCGCCGGTGACGACACCCTGTTGGTCGTCGTGTCCGAGCGGTCCGGCGGCCAGAAGGTCGCCCGCAAGATGTCGAGCCTGGCCGGGCTCTAGAGAGAGGACTGCATCAGAGTGGCAAAGAGAGTCGTGCTCGCCTACAGCGGCGGGTTGGACACGTCGGTGGCGGTCCGGTGGATGATCGAGGAATGGGGCGTCGAGGTCGTGGCCCTGGCCGCCGACGTCGGCCAGGGAGGTGACTTCGAGGCTGTCCGCAGTCGAGCCCTCGGCGCCGGTGCCGTCGAGGCGGTGGTCGTGGACTGTCGCGAGGAGTTCGCTCGCGACTTCGTGGCCCCCGCACTCAAGGCCAACGCCCGCTACGAGGGCAAGTACCCGCTGGTCTCGGCCCTGTCGCGGCCCATAATCGCCCGCCACCTGGTCGCCGCCGCCCGCCAGCACGGGGCGCACGCCATCGCCCACGGGTGCACCGGCAAGGGCAACGACCAGGTCCGGTTCGAGGTCGCCAGCCGCGCCCTCGCGCCCGACCTGGAGGTGCTGGCTCCCGTGCGCGAATGGGGCCTCACGCGCGACGAGTCGATCGGCTACGCCGAGCGCCACGACATCCCCGTCACCGTGACCCGCTCGAGCCCGTACTCGATCGACCAGAACCTGTGGGGCCGCACCATCGAGTGCGGGGTCCTCGAGGACCCGTGGGAACAGCCGCCAGAGGAGGTGTTCGAGCTCACCACACCCACCGCCACCGGTCCGGTCGAGATGGTCGTGGGCTTCGAGGCGGGTGTGCCGGTGACCGTCGACGGGACAACCATGGCCTTGCACGAACTGGTGGCCGAGGTGACCCGGGTGGTCGGTTCGTACGGCTGGGGCCGCATCGACATGGTCGAGAACCGCAGGGTCGGTATCAAGAGCCGGGAGGTCTACGAGTGCCCCGGCGCTCTCGCCCTGCTGATGGCCCACTCCGACCTCGAGGACCTCACCCTGGAGCGCGACCTGGCCCACGAGAAGGCCCGCCTCGAGCCCCGCTACGCCGAGCTCGTGTACGACGGCCTGTGGTTCTCGCCCCTGAAGACCGCCCTCGACGCGTTCGTCGACGAGAGCCAGCGTCACGTCACCGGCGAGGTCCGGCTGCGCTGCGAGCTACCCGGCCGCTGCTTCGTGGCCGGCCGGCGCAGCCAGGTGGGCCTCTACGACTACGACCTGGCCACCTACGAGGCCGCCGACCGCTTCCACCACGCCGACGCCGCCGGTTTCGTCCGCCTCTGGGGCCTGGGGGTGGAGACGTGGGCCTCCCGCCAGGGCGAAGCGCTGCCGGTCGAGGATGCCGGGCCGGGCGTCGCCGGGTGACCCTTTGGCAGGGCCGGATGGGCGACCAGCCGGCCGACGACCTCATGGCCTTCACCGCCAGCCTGCGCTTCGACCTGCGCCTCGCTCCCGACGACATCACCGGCTCGCGGGCCCACGTGCGCGCCCTGGGTCGGGCCGGCCTGATGACCGACGACGAGGAGGTCACGGTGCTGGTCGCCCTCGACCGCGTCGAGCAGGAGCTGTCCGAAGGGTTGTTCGAGTTCGTGCCCGGCGACGAGGACGTGCACACCGCGGTGGAGCGGCGCGTGACCGAGCTGGCGGGGGCGGCGGGAGCCAAGCTCCACACCGGGCGGAGCCGCAACGACCAGGTCGCCACCGACCTGCGGCTGTGGGCCAAGCGATCGCTGGTCGAGGTGATGGACCGGTTGCTCGGTCTCCAGGAGGAACTGTTGCGCCAGGCCAACCGAGCCGAGGCTCACGGGATCCAGCTGCCGGGCTACACCCACCTGCAGCGGGCCCAGCCCGTCCTGTTGGCCCACCACCTGCTGGCCCACGGATGGGCCCTGGTGCGCGATGTCGACCGCCTCTTCGACACCCTCCGGCGCCTCGACGTGAGCCCGCTCGGCGCGGGTGCCCTGGCCGGGTCGTCGCTACCCCTCGATCCCGACGCCACGGCCGCCGACCTGGGCTTCGCCGCCCGTTTCGAGAACTCCCTCGACGCAGTCAGCGACCGCGACTTCGTGGCCGAGGCGCTCTTCGACCTGGCCCTGCTCGCCGTCCATCTGTCCCGCCTGGGCGAGGAGATCGTGCTGTGGTCGAGCGCCGAGTTCGGCTTCCTGCGCCTAGCCGACGCCTGGTCGACCGGCAGCTCGATGCTGCCCCAGAAGAAGAACCCCGACGTGGGCGAGCTGGCCCGCGCCAAGGCGGGCCGCATGATCGGCCACCTCGCCGGGCTGCTGGCCACCCTCAAGGGCCTGCCCCTCGCCTACAACCGCGATCTCCAGGAGGACAAGGAGCCGCTGTTCGACGCGGTGGACCAGATGGGCTCGGCCCTCGTCGCGCTGTCCGGGCTCGTGGCCACCGCCACCTTCGACGCGGAGCGCATGATGGCGGCCGCCGACTCGGCCGACGCCGCCGCTGTCGATCTGGCCGAGTGGATGGTGGCCCGCGGCGTCCCCTTCCGGCACGCCCACGCCGCGGTGGGGTCGATGGTCCGCGACGCGGCCGAGCGCCACGTTCCTCTCGCCGAGCTGGTGGCCGCCCATCCCGACCTGGGCCCCGATGCGGTGGAGCTGCTCGAGCCGGGCATCGCCGTCACCCGCCGCACCACGCCCGGCGGTGCCGGGCCGGTCCCGGTGGCGGCGCAGCTCGTCCGCTTCACCGACCGGCTGGCCGCCGACCGCCACCGCATGCCCGGCCACTGAGTGCGGTGGCGCCGCGCCCCCTCCCACTGGGGTTCTACGGGCGTGGCGGCCTGGTGGTCGCCCCTGAGCTGTTGAACAAGCTGCTGGTGCGGGGCCCGCGCGTGGGCCGAATCGTCGAGGTCGAGGCGTACTGCGGCGCCGATGACCCCGGCAGCCATGCCTTCAGGGGCGAGACCCGCCGCAACACCACCATGTTCGGCCCTCCCGGCCGGCTGTACGTGTATTTCACCTACGGGATGCACTTCTGCGCCAACGTGGTCTGCGGCGAGACGGGCGAGGCGACGGCCGTGCTCCTGCGCGGCCTCGACGTGGTCGGCGGGGTGCCCGAGATGCGAGCCGGCTACCCCGGTGCGCGGCGCGACCGTGACCTGTGCCGGGGACCGGCGCGCCTGTGCCGTGCTTTCGGGATCGACCGTTCATTCGACGGCGCCGACCTCGTCAGCGGCGACACCGACCTGCTCGTGCTCGATGACGGAACACCCCCGCCGGCGATGCCGGCGATGAGCCCCCGCATCGGGCTGTCCGCCGGGGCCGACCTGCCTTGGCGGTTCTGCGTCCCGGGGGCCGCGGGCCTCTCCCGCCCGGCCTGACGGGGTCGAACCGGCGGTGGATATGTTCGTCAGGACCCGCCTGTCCACCGCCGAGCGGTAGGAGAACCGCCGGGTAGCGTGCGCCCCGTGGACGAGCGCTCCGGCTCCGACCTGATGGCCGAGCTCGAGTGGCGCGGCATGGTCTCCCAGCTCACCGACGCCGGCCTGGGCGACCGGCTCGCGGCCGAGCGGTTCGCCGGCTATGCCGGGTTCGACGCCACCGCTGACAGCCTGCACGTGGGCCACCTCGTCGGGCTCGTCGCTCTCCGGCGGCTCCAGGGAGCGGGACACCGGCCACTCGCCCTCGTGGGCGGGGGCACCACCCTCATCGGCGATCCGAGCGGCAAGGAGGCCGAGCGACCGCTCCTGTCGACAGAGGAGATCGCGGCCAACGTCGCCGCCGTCGGGCGTCAGATCGAACGGTTCGTCGAATTCGGTCCGGGGCCGGCCGGCGGGCTCCTCGTGAACAACGCCGACTGGCTCTGCCGGCTCCCGCTGACCGAGTTCCTGCGGGATGTGGGCAAGCACTTCACGGTCAACACGATGATCGCCAAGGAGTCGGTGCGGTCCCGGCTCACCGAGCGGGAGCAGGGGATCTCCTACACCGAGTTCAGCTACATGCTCCTGCAGGCCTACGACTTCCTGCACCTGCACGACACCGAAGGCTGCCGGCTCCAGCTCGGTGGCAGCGACCAGTGGGGGAACATCACGGCCGGCATCGATCTGGTCCGCCGCCTCCGGGGTACCGAGGTCTACGGGCTGACGTGGCCGCTCGTCACCAAGGCCGACGGCACCAAGTTCGGCAAGACCGAGTCGGGGGCGGTGTGGCTCGACCCGGCCCGGACCAGCCCGTTCCAGTTCTTCCAGTTCTGGGTGCGGACCGACGACCGCGACGTCGTCCGGTACCTGCGCCTGCTCACCTCCGTCTCGGCGGACCGGATCGCCGACCTGGAGACAGAGGTCACCGAGCGCCCGGAGCGGTCGCGGGCCCAGCAGGTGCTGGCCACCGAGGTGACAGCGGCCGTCCACGGGCGGGAGGCGGCCGAGGGGGCCGGGCGAGCGGCGGCGGCGCTCTACGGAGGCGAGCTCGCCGACCTCGACGAGCGCACCCTGCTGGATGCGTTCTCCGAGGCGCCGTCGACCACCCTGCCCCCCGACGACCTCTTCGAGGGCGGCCTCGCCCTCGTGGACCTGCTGGCCCGTACCGGAGCCGTGAGCTCACGGTCCGCGGCCCGCGCCGCAGTGGAGGGGGGCGGGGCCTACGTGAACAACCGCCGGGAAACCGACCTCGAGCGCCGGATCACCCGGGATGACCTGCTCGCCGGGCGGTATGTCGTGCTACGGCGGGGCAAGCGGAGCTACCATCTGGTGCGCTTCGGGTGACCCGGCGGTCGCTGGGCGTCGGTCGACGACGACGCTGTTGAGATTCGCCCCGATCGGTGGTATTGTCCACTCTTGCGTCGGTGAGCGGGCGATCACTCGTCAGCCGCCCGATGCCAAGACGGAAGCCCAGGCGCAAGCCCGGCGACCGGCCTGAGGAAGTGCAGGGCACTGAGCCCCGCAACCCTCGGAAGCGAAGAAGGCACCGCCGTCTCCTCCGAGACGCGTGCTGATCGCTCCTTGAAAACGGAACAGAGAGCCATGGGGAAGCCCCACGACCGATCAGGTCCTGAGGTTTCCCGACGCCAGTGCGGGCGGTCATTTCGGTGACCGCAGATGTCAATGCACTGAGACGGACAACAATCCGTATCTGTGCCAGTCGGTAAGCGGGGTTCAGTCACCCTGTGATGCCGACTCTCCGATCAACGGCCACCGCCAGGTGGCCAACGATCTCGATGGAGAGTTTGATCCTGGCTCAGGACGAACGCTGGCGGCGTGCTTAACACATGCAAGTCGAGCGAGGCCCAACCGGTGGCAACACTGGGGAAGGTCGAGCGGCGAACGGGTGAGTAACACGTGAGCAACCTGCCCCGAAGACCGGGATAACACCGGGAAACCGGTGCTAATACCGGATGTCCCCACCAGGCCGCATGACCAGGTGAGGAAATGCCTGCATCTAATAAATGCAGCACGCTTCGGGAGGGGCTCGCGGGCTATCAGCTTGTTGGTGGGGTAACGGCCTACCAAGGCAACGACGGCTAGCTGGTCTGAGAGGACGACCAGCCACACTGGGACTGAGACACGGCCCAGACTCCTACGGGAGGCAGCAGTGGGGAATCTTGCGCAATGGGCGAAAGCCTGACGCAGCAACGCC
>Ga0183260_10000075_pt1 | contig 66322 bp, 58 predicted proteins | sample AntDrymUQ4972206_2_FD_129768 | JGI IMG/M metagenome (GOLD analysis project Ga0183260, IMG submission 129768) | Polar desert sand microbial communities from Dry Valleys, Antarctica - metaG UQ497 (22.06) (version 2) (version 2) | ecosystem: Environmental > Terrestrial > Soil > Desert | place...
CCGTGACCACAAGTGGACTTTCGCTGAACATGCGCACCGGCCCGGGCCCGGATTTCGGCGTGATTCGCGCCATCCCCAGCGGCGCCCAGGTGGATGTGATGGGCGCTGCCCAAAACGGATTCCTGCCGGTGCGCTACCAGGGCAGCACTGGTTGGTCCTCTTCAAATTTCCTGCGCATCGGGAGCGCGGGCACGCCGACGCCGACGGCGACTCCGGCCACCCCAACGCCGACCGCCATCGCCACCGACACGCCTGTCGGCGCCGTGACTGGAACCGGCGTGGTCAACGTGTCCCGCCTCAATTTCCGGTCAGGCCCGGGCACGTCATTCTCCGCGATCAGGGTATTGACCAGCGGAACTCAGATCCAAGTCATGGGCGCCGTCGAGAATGGCTTTCGCCCGATTCGCGCCAATGGAACCAATGGCTGGGTGTCCAACGAGTTCATCACCGTTGGCTCCGGGGCCGCACTCCCGCCAACCGGCACGCCAACCGCAACCCCGTCGCCAACCGCTACCCCGACCCCGTCGCCAACACCGACCATTCCGCTTGGCGGCGTGATCGACACGGCAGTCGTGTCCGTGACCGGTACGCTGAACATGCGAAGTGGTCCCGGCACAAATCATCCTGTTATTCGCGGACTTCTCAATGGAGTTGAGGTTGGTCTGCTCGGCGCGGCCCAAAACGGGTTCCGCCCGATTCGCTATGGGGGAACCGACGGTTGGGCTTCGGAAGCCTTTCTCGATATCGGCGTCTCCAATCCAGTCGATCCCGACGTACCGGTTGTCGGCAACCAGGCAATCGGCAAGGCGACGATGAATGCGACGGTCTCGTTGCGCCGCGGGCCGGGAGCCAGCTTCGGACATATCCAGACGCTCAATAACGGCTGGAAGGTCGAGATCATGGGTGACGCCGTGAACGGCTGGACCCCTGTTCGGTACAACGCGGCCAAAGGCTGGGCGCCATCCGGCAACCTTACGCCGGGCTGGGGTTATAAGGCGTCGACCAGATGATCACCCGCCGTTCGCAACGCATGACGTCGGCGCCAGGCGGCGGCTCGTTCGTGTTCTGGGTCCCGCCTGGAACGTTGGTCGATATCACCGGCGGCGGCAGCGGAACATACGTCCCAGCGCGATGGGCGGGGTTTGCGGGTTGGCTCGATTCCACACTCATGCACCAACCTGAGACTTTCGTCGAACCGGGACCGAGGAACGCCCACGAAACAGAGATGATCGGGATTATCTACCAGGCGGCCGACAAGTGGGGTCAGTCCCGGGTCGATATGCTCAGGGTGGCCCGCTGCGAATCATTTCTCGATCCGGATATCGTAAACCCGGCGAGCGGGACTAGCGGACTGTTCCAATTCCGGCGGTCGACCTTTGCCTTTACGCCGAACGGCATCCGGGGCGAAAACATCTTCGATCCGTGGTCGAATGCCGATGCCGCCGGCTGGATGTGGGCGAACGGCATGCGCCACCATTGGGCCTGCCAGTAGCGACTTGGCGATCACGACCCTGAAGTCAACCTCCGTCCGCGGTAGCGGTCTCGGGGTTTCTCCCCGGCGCCCCGTTACGGCAGGGGATCCGGGTCACCTGCAACCCCCGGCACACCGGGGCGCCTCGGAGATGTCATCCGAAAAGAGAATAGTTGCTTGATAAATCCAATCGCGTGGGGGTGAAACCGTATCGACCGGGAAGGAAATGTTCCCTCGCCATCATCGTCGATCCTGTTCTCCACCCGTCGTTGTCAATCGATGCAGGAGTTCCAATAACCGCAATCGCCGAAGTCGCATTGATTTAGTGGGTGGCAACATTGCGAACGTTCGCATGACGCGACTCATCGACGAATTCTTGCGTTTTTCTCGCCTCCCGCGACCCAGGGCGTGCCCTGTTGACACCGGCTAAACGAGTGTGGGATACATCACTCTCCTGAACCCTACACGACCTCATCGTCCATGGCTGGTGGATGAGGAGCGCGGGGTTGGGAGCGTCATTCTCTTCATCCTCGGCGATCTCGCCAGTTCGCTCTCGCGCGAACAACACCGGTAGAGGTTCGCCTGTTCTCACGATCGCTGAGGGACGGTCGGTGGGATCTCTTGTTCCGTGTTCAGCACCATATCTGGGTGTTACGGATGACCGGGCAGGCTCCGACGCGTCGAACGGCGCACAACGAGCGATCGAGACGAGTGTCTCGCGGAAGAATGGGCTGATTCTTTCGACCCGATTCCCGAATGTCTCGCGCCTTTCGCGTTGCGGTAGATAGCCTGACGCAGCGGGCGCGAATTGAAGCACCCATTGGAGAGGAATTCCTAACTATGTCTGAGTCGATTGTTTCGGGACGACACGATGTGCCCTGGCGTGGAGGGCAGCGGATCGTCCTCATCGCGGCGATGCTCGCATTGACGTTCAGTGGCCTCGTGTCCCTGGCCGAGCCGGTCAGCGCCGCGAGCTTTCGGACGACGGCGAACCTCAACCTCCGCGAGGGACCGGGTGTGTCGTTCTCGGTGGTGCGCGTGATTCCATCCGGCGCCACCGTCGACGTCACCGGCGATGCCCAGTTCGGTTTCTTGCCGGTTACCTACAGCGGCAGCGTCGGATTCGCTTCCGCCGAATTCCTGACTGCCGGGGGAGGATCGACGACTCCGGGGAGCGGCAGTGGCGTTGCGGTCGGCGACACCGTCACCGGCAGTGCGGCCACGACCGCGCGCCTCAACATGCGCAGCGGACCGGGGACGAGCTACAGCGTGCGGTTGACGATGCCGAATGGCGCCAGGGTCGAACTGATGGGCAGCGCCCAGAGCGGGTTCTTGCCGGTGCGCTACAATGGGACCAAAGGGTGGGCGGCAACTGATTACCTGAATACCGGCGGTGGCTCGACTCCTGCCCCGAGCCCAGGTTCCGGCAGTGGCGTCGCGGTCGGCGACTCGGTCACCGGCAGCGCGGCCACGACCGCACGCCTCAACATGCGCAGCGGACCGGGAACGAGCTACAGCGTGTGGTTGACGATGCCGAACGGCGCCAGGGTTGAACTGATGGGCAGCGCCCAGAGCGGGTTCTTGCCGGTGCGCTACAACGGCGCCAAGGGATGGGCTTCGGCCGACTTCCTTACCACCGGCGGCGGTTCGACTCCGGCGCCCGTTCCAGGCAGCGGCGCCACAATCGATCAGAAGGTGACGACCGCCGCGGTCAACATGCGCAGTGGTCCGAGCACCTCGAACACTGTCGTCACCGTCTTGCCGCCGGGCACGCTCGTTGACATTACCGGAGGCGCCAGCAACGATTTCCTTCCCGCCAAATGGGCTGGTCGATCCGGCTGGGTTCACGGCGACTTCCTCGTCGATCCAGGTTCGACGCCCGATTCGGGTTCCGGCGATGCCAGTGACCAGGAGATCATCTCGATCATCTATGCCGCTGCCGATCGCTGGGGTCAGCCACGAGCCGACATGCTGCGGGTGGCGCGATGCGAATCGAATCTCGATCCCGCCGTCGTCAACCGGTCAAGCGGCGCCAGCGGCCTGTTCCAGTTCATGCCATCGACGTTTGCCTTCACCCCGAATGGCAAGCGTGGCGAGAACATCTTCAACGCCTACTCCAGCGCGGATGCCGCAGGCTGGATGTGGACGAATGGCATGCGCAACCACTGGGCCTGCCAGTAGGAGGACGCGGGCTCCTCGTGCCTCGGAAAGACAATTCGGGTTGACGCACACATCCCCCGTTCCGGATCGATCCGGAACGGGGGATGTGCTATGCGAATTGAGAGATCGCGTGCGACTGGTGGAGACGACCTACTCGGCCTTCTTGGTGCTCTTGATTCGAAAGAGCTTGGTGCCGCACACGGGGCAAAGACCCTGCACGGCCGGTCGACCATTCTTCATGGTGACCTCCTCCTCATCCTTCATGTCCCGCTTTTCCCGACATTTCACACAATACGCTTCTGTTGCCATACGGCCCTCCCTTGGGTAACCCACGCGAGTGCGGGGTTCTCTCACTATTCGGCCAATCCCGTGTGGCCGGCGCCTAAACGATACGGACAGTCAGAAACCGTCCCGATTCCCGCGTACGTACATCGAAAACAGTGAGTTGCACGCCTCTAAGCGTGTTTTACGCCATTTCTGGCAAAATGTCGAACCGTTCGCTCTTCAGGTCTCATCACGGTCGCCAATTGGGTCGATCAGGTCAGCGCCGTTGTGCCGCGCGTTGTTGACATCGCGGCTTACGGCACGGATTTCAATGGAGCCGTCGGAAGCCGGACGCAGAAGGCGCCTGAGCGGCTCGAACTCGGTGAGATCGCGATCGAGCCAGGTTTCGAAATCGTCATCGTCGAGGATCACCGGCATTCGGTCGTGGAGAGTCGACATCGCATCGTTGGCTTCGGTGGTGATGATCGAGAATGACTCGAGGGGCGAGCCGTCGGCGTCTTTCGCTTCATCGAAAAGTCCGGCGAAGAGCATAAGTTGACCCTTCGCCGGTTCGACGTAGTGCGGCTGCTTGTCTCCCGGAGCGCGTTTCCATTCATAAAAGCCGTTGGCGGGAACCAGGCAACGCCGCTGCTTTACTAGCGAGCGGAACATCGGCTTCTCGGCGACAGTCTCCGAACGGGCGTTGATTGGCGCCACCTTGGGACGCTCGCCCGGCTTGGTCCACTTCGGAATCAACCCCCACGTCATGGCGCGAACCTCGACCTTGCCGCGATCCTCGACAATCACCGGCAAGTTCTGCGACGGCGCGGCATTCCAGGTCGGGCGGAAATGCTCCAGAAAATTGGTGTCGAGCGAGACATTGGTCAGGCGCTCGCTGAGTTCCTGATGATCGTAGAAGGCGTATCGTCCACACATTGCGGAATCCCCTTGTCGTGTCTTCAGTTGCCAATTTCGGAGGGGAGAACCTGCTTGTCTTCCGGCCTCGAATGGGTTTAACCGACTCGCGTCATTTCCCTTAATGATAGCCGTCCCGACCCGGAAGGAATTCCAGCGCCGTCGCGGAGGGCGAACAGCGACCGGGATCAGAGCTTCACGGGGCGTCCGATGATGATCAGGCGGCGTCGCGCTGGTCCGGTCCATGGCTGGCGACGGAGGCCGACGGCGTCAGTGGTCGAGGCGGTGTGTCGCCATCGGCGACCGGCTTGATGCTGATGATCTGGTCATCGATCAGGTCGAGCGGCGTCCTCCGGGCTTCCCTGGTTTCGACCACGAAGGGCAGAATTGCCATGGCGGAGAAGAAGAGCAGCCAGAAGGTGATAATGACGTTGATCACGAGCGTTTCCATGTTCCAATGGTCCTTTCGGTGCGAACCGATGTTCTACTTCCTCGTACGAACGCATGTTCTCATGGATGTTCCATCTTGTCAAGTCTGTACGTTCAGATCGAGGAGAATGCCCTTGCGGCTGGCCCCAGTTTTGCCGAGGCGGAAGCTTGGCATGTGCATTTCTTGACGTAAGGAGTGCTACAAATTGTCGTTACATTGCGACGGGAGTTTTACCATTCGAGGTGATTCATGCACCTAAGACTTGCGACAATAAGTAGTAAGGGACAGGAGACCATTCCCATTGACGTGCGGCGGCGCCTGGGAGTGGGCGCATCCGATAGGGCGGCTTTTGTTGTTACGAATGAGGGCAACGTAGAACTGCGCGCCGAACGATTCACTCTTGAATCGGTGCTGGGGTCGCTCGCGGCGCTGCCAAACGAGTCAATAGACTTGGACCGTGAAATTGCTGATGCAACGGCGGAAGCGGCGGCGGAACCAATGCGACGCTTGAAGCGGCAATGATTTTCCTTGACGCCAACATCTTTCTGCGCGCTCTCGCGGGCGAACGGGCCCGCTGTCAAACGAATGAATGGCTCCGCCGCTGATCTGTTTCGTCTTGCCGAACAGGGAGCGGTTGAGGTGACGACATCGGACCCCGTAATTGCCGAGGTGGCGTTCATCCTCACCGCCAAGGCGCACTACCAGCTCGCTGTGAGCGAGGCCGCGGACCGACTGTCAAGGCTCTTGAAGTTACGGGGCGTCAAATTTAGAGACAAGGTTGTCGTCCTCGAGGCGTTCGAGGTTTGGGAAACCAAACCCAAACTTGGGTTTGTGGATGTGTTGACGGCATCTTACGCAAAGCAGCCAGGCGCCGAGCTGGCGACTTTCGACCGTGATTTCGACGAAATTTCCGGCATCAGCCGGTGGCAACCACCGCACCTCTCCTGATCGGTCCGCCGAAAGCGAGCTGTCACGCATGTGACCAGCGCCGCGTTCGACGAACGGCAACCTCCGTCACTGGACAGCCCCCGCATGCAGGTTGTACTGGGCAAGCGCGAGAATCCGCACGCCACCAGTGGGCGGACTCCCCACTCGCGTTGGACCGCCGGCAATCCCCTGTCATCCCGCGCCAGGACCAGCGAACGATGATGCCTGGAACGTCCTCTGGCATACCCATATCAACATCCTGCTTGGTGTCCCATCGTGTTCGGGACACCAGTCGGGACGCCAGGCTCATGCTCGTGGGACGGGCGATGCCGTACGGTGCATCCACGTTCGAGCGTCACGATTGCCTGGGCCGACGTGGATGCGCCGCTGGTTCGTCTGCGTCTGCACGCCGGAGCCCGATCGCCGTTTGCCGCGCAACCGGGCCGAGGCGATCATCCGGGCCTGGCAAGCCGGACACGGCTGACTTCCGGAACCTTGGCGTTTTGGGCGTCCCGTCCCTCTGGACACAGCGGCCAATGGATGCGGGGCCGATGGCCCCTTTCCCGTCCTCGCTGCGTCCGCTTGCTACGGGACCATCCCATCCCGCCCATCGCCAGCGGGCCGGTTGGACTGGTCCCCGTTCCGCCGCGCAGACGTGATCCGAGCCGTCCTTGATGCCAACGTATTGGCGCCTACGATTGTCCTCAATTGCGAACAAGGACACTGCCGCACTCAGCACAGAATTTCATGTCCGATGTGCGCGGTGTTCCACAAACTGTGCAGAAATTGTTGGTAGACACCGGTCCATGTGCAGAGAGAGGTGTTTTATCTCCGCTTCGAGATCCACTGGCCCTGGGAGACTGATCAATGACATACAGGGGCCGAGTTACCGTCTCAGGTTCCGGAAGTGCCTTGGTAGTGGATTTCTGTCGCTGTATCCCTTCAAACTCAATTTGGCTCTTCAGGATGTATTCATCACAGAGAAAAATGGCTTGGTCCATCGCGTTAAGCTCAGCGTCGATTTTGCGCTTCTGGACGTCAAGTGGGGCAAGCACCTTCTCACGTTCAGCCCTTGCCATCGCGGCATTCATTGAACCGACCCCGTCGGTAATGTCATTGAATGTCTTACCCGCAATGGTTACAGATGTGCGTTTGGTGACATAAGCGGTATATGTACGACGAACTGCTGTCATCTCCTGGTTGACGCGGCGTTTCTCAATACCTAATGCTCGCTTATGTAGTCGGATTTCCTTTTGCGCCCGTTCGGCTCCTTGAATAGAGTCAATTGTGAGTTTCACTTTCCCAAGCGAGTTTAGACTAAAGAACTGAGAACTCGACCACAGCGAAGAGGTGCGGGCGGGACGATGGATGATTTCCGGGTCGGTTGACCGTGTGGGACCGGTCGACTCAGCTTTGGACTGTTCCAAGTCTATTCTTTTCCCCCTGTCACGACGTCCGAACACCTTTGCACCTCGCCTACGTACTTGATCCATTCAAGATGCAGTTGTCCGGCAGTTAACTCCGACTCACGGGTTCACTCGCAAGCGATGCCATGTTTGTCTTGATCGAGAATACGGGAATCATACGACCGTCCCCACTGCTCGTCAAAGAACCGTAGAACTTCCGACGGGGAGCCACTCCACTGCAGATCACTTCTGCATGCGTTCTATTGGACTCAGTTTTTGGATTACCTCAATCTGGTGTGCTACTGGAAAGCGTGGAGCTATGTTCTTGATACAGTGGCTCATTGTTGCTGTATCCGACTTCTTGGTCTTGACGGGCTCGGTCTTCGGGGTCCAATCACTCGAAGCAAGAGGCTTCTCGTTCGGGATACTCGTTGTTGAGGGAACAAGCACCAACCTCGAGCTCGCCGCAAGCCAACCCGTTTCCCCCGCATCGCCCACGCGTGACCACGTCGGCAACCGCCTCCAAAGGGGTTTACACCTAATTGGGCTACGGTAGAATAGCGGACCGGGAAGGGGCGCAGGACATTTGCGTTGGCCACCGATCCCCCACCGACCATTCGCACGTGTCAGCGCGAACGCCGGACCCATCACGTATTTAAGGCGTCACCTGTGAAAACCCTGATTCGCATTTTCGGATACCTGAAACCCTATTGGGCGCGCCTCATCATCGTCTACCTCTGCCTTGGCGTCGCGATGACGTTGCAGTTGGCGATTCCGCTCGTGCTCGGTCGCGCGATCGACAACGGGATCGTCGAACGCGACCTCGATTACCTCGGGCGGGCCGCGATGCTCATCGTCGGTCTGGCAATCGTGCAGGCCGGGTTTACGTTCTTTCGCACGTACGGCACCCATGTCCTCGCCGAGCGCGTCGGCAACGACCTCCGCAACGAGCTCTACTCCAAGTTCCAGGAGCTCCCGTTCCAGTTCTACGATCGCTCCCAAACGGGTCAGCTGATGTCCCGCGCCACCGATGACGTCAACAATATTCGCAACATGCTCCAGTTCTCGATGCGCGCCATCATTCAAACCGTGGGGATGGTCGTTGTGATTGCCGTGATCCTGTTCCGGGAGCACTGGATGCTGGCGATCATCGCCCTTTCGACAACGCCATTCCTGGCTTGGTGGGGGGTGAGATTTTCAATGACAATTCGCCCGATGTGGCTCAAGGTCCAGCAACAATTCGGGGTGATGACCACCGTGCTTCAGGAAAATGTGGCCGGCGGTCGTGTCGTCCGCGCCTATGCCCAGGAATCGCAGGAGTCGGAGCGGTTCGAGGCGGAACTGGAATCGTTGTTCCAGCACAATCTGCAGGCGGCCAATCGCTGGGCCGTCAGCTATCCAATGACCCTCACCTTGAATGCGCTGAGCGTCGCTGGCGTGGTTTGGATCGGTGGCTGGATGGTCTTGACCGGACGCGTCTCGATCGGCACGCTGGTCGCCTTCGAACGATACACCTCGATGCTGCAGGAGCCGATTCGCTGGCTCGGAATGGTTGTCAACCGAATCGCCCAGGCCATCGCCTCAGGTGAGCGCATCTTCGAGGTGCTTGATACCCGGGCCCGCCTCGCCAATCGGCCTGATGCCCGCCCGATGCCCGGCGTCAAGGGCGTGGTCACCTTCGACCACGTTGATTTTCGATACAGCAGCGCCCGCGCCGAGGCGCTCCACAATATTTCGTTCGAGGCGATCCCCGGTCAGATGGTGGCGCTGGTCGGGCCGACTGGTTCCGGCAAGAGTTCGGTCATCAGCCTGATCCCTCGCTTTTACGATCCTACCAGCGGTGCGGTCAGGATCGACGGTGTCGACATCCGCGAGTTTACGCTGGAGAGTCTGCGTCGCCAGATCGGGATCGTGATGCAAGAAACCTTTCTGTTTTCGATGACCGTACACGAAAACATCTCGTACGGTCGACCGGATGCCACGATCGAACAGGTCGAAGCAGCCGCCCGCGCGGCGATGGCCCATGAGTTCATCGTCCGCATGACCGATGGCTACGACACCATTATCGGCGAGCGCGGCATCACGCTCTCTGGCGGCCAAAAGCAGCGGTTGGCGATAGCGCGGGCCCTGCTCAACGATCCACGGGTGCTGATCCTCGACGATTCCACCGCCAGTGTGGACAGCGACACCGAGTATGAAATCCAGACGGCGCTGCGCGTCTTGATGGCCAATCGCACAACATTCGTCATCGCCCAGCGCATAAACACGGTGCGTGACGCCGACCAAATCCTCGTCTTCAGGGAAGGCGAAATTACACAGCGCGGCACACACGATGAACTGGTCGAACAACGTGGATTCTATCGAGAACTCTACGACCTTCAGATGCGCGACCAGGACGATGCCCAACGCGCAATGCGGAAAGCTGTCCAACCTTCGCCTGACGGCGCATCGGTGAAATCGCCGGCGATTGCCGGCAAGGTGGTCTCCTGATGGGCATGATTCGCCACCAGCACGATGACCTGATTCTCGGCAAGGCGTACGATAGCCGGATTGTCCGCCGCCTGATCGGGTTCCTGACGCCGTACAGGCAGCGTCTGTGGTTTGTCACGCTCTTCGTCATGCTCGCCACAATCGCGGACCTGGCGTTGCCGCTGCTCTTCAGCCGGGCGATCGACGAAGTCGCCAACGACCGCCGGATGTGGGTGCTGAACGTGATCGGCGGCGTCTTCGTCGGTGTCGTGCTGGTCCGGTTCTTCTTCATGTGGGGTCAGTATTTCAATGCCCAATGGCTTGGGAACCGGGTGGTGCTCGACATTCGCAACCGGATGTTTCGGCACCTCCAGGGCTTGAGCATCGGCTACATCGATCGTCGTGGCGTCGGCGCGGTGATGACTCGCATCCAGAACGATGTCGCCGTGATCCAGCAGATGTTTACTGATACCGTCCTCGGCATCATCACCAACGTGCTGGTGTTGGTGGGGATCGTGGTGATAATGCTCATCGCGAACTGGAAGATGGCGCTGATTGCCTTCACGGTGATGCCGATCATGGTCGTGATCATGCGCTATTGGCAGCAGTACGCGAAGTCTGCCTACCGCACGACGAGGCGAACGATGGCGATCGTCAACGCCAACCTCGCCGAGAGCATCGACGGGATGCGGGTAGTCCAGGCCTACACCCGCGAGCCGACCAACATGCGCTGGTTCCGCGTGATCAACGGCGACAATCTCAGCGCCGCGATCGACGCCGCGAAATACTCCGCGCTCCTCTTCCCGATCGTCGGTTTCCTGTCGTCGGTTTCGATCGCGCTGGTCGCCTACTTCGGCGGGCGGCTGGTGTTTGACGAGACGCTTTCGCTAGGCGACCTGGTGCTGTTCGTTGCCTTGATCGATCGCTTCTTCGCTCCAATTCGCGACCTCAGCCAGCAGTACAGTTCGATGCAGTCGGCGATGGCGGCCGGCGAACGCATCTTCGAGGTCCTCGACGTCGAGCCGGAGGTCAGGGACAAGCCGGATGCTTATCGCTTGCCATCCGTGGAGGGGCATGTCGAGTACAACGAAGTCGTCTTCGGATACGGTGAAACCGAGATCCTCCACGACATAAACCTGAGAGTGAAAGCAGGCGAAACTGTCGCCTTTGTCGGCGAAACCGGCGCCGGAAAGAGCTCCATGGTCAACCTCCTGATGCGCTTCTCGGATGTTTGGTCTGGCGCGATCACGATTGATGGCCATGACATCCGCGATGTCACCCAGCAATCGCTGCGGTCGCAACTCGGGATCGTGTTGCAGGACACCTTCCTGTTCGGCAGCTCGGTCCGTGACAACATCGCCTATGCCCGGTCCGACGCGTCGCTGACGGAGATTGAGCAGGCCGCGAAAGAGGTCGGAGCCCACGACTTCATCATGCGCCTGCCGGATGGCTACGCGACACCGGTCCAGGAGCGTGGTTCCAGCCTTTCGGTTGGTCAGCGACAATTGTTGTCGTTCGCCCGAGCGCTCCTGGCCGATCCGCGGATTCTGATCCTCGACGAGGCGACATCAAGCATCGACACCCAGACCGAGCGGCTGATCCAGCGGGCTCTCAAGCGGCTGCTCGTGGGTCGGACCTCGTTCGTGATCGCACACCGGTTGTCGACGATCCGCGATGCCGACAAGGTTGTGGTGATGAGCCTCGGCCGGATCGTCGAAGTCGGAACGCATGAGGAGCTGATGGAACGCGGCGGTATGTATTACAACCTCTACACGATGCAGTGGCGGGCCCAAGACCTCCCCGCGGATTACCCTTGTCCGACGCGGGTTTGGCGTCAGTGCGGGCGATCAATCAAATTGCTTGGCGGGTGTGGCCCGAGGCCGCCTTGAGGCGGCCACGTGATCGCCGCGGCAACGCCTCAGCACAGGCAACGGCCCGGGCCAATTCGCCCGGGCCGTTGATTACTCAGTACATTGATCCAACCGATCAGGAAACCGGAGTCGCCATCGGACTCGCCTCGGGACTGGCTACGGGTTCGATGATCTGCGGCTCCTGGACGATGACGCGATTAGTTATCGCCAGCGGCGCATCTTCGCCTTCGAAAAGCACAGAGACGCTGATTTCGTACTCACCTGGTGGCGGTGGGGCAATGATGAACGAGTAGCCGTCAGCAACGGACAGGGCCACGCCAGCTGGCACGCCGAAGAAGTTGTCCTCGGGGAAGAGCATGCTGAAGAGCGGCGAAACCGCCCGGTATTGCTCGAGATCGGGAACGGGTTGGCCATCGATGCTGGCTTCCATCTCGCTAATTTCGTCGGTGGATGCGGTGGCGCAGGCTGCCAGCTCGGCTTCATCGCGACCGAAGAACGGCGGCGGCTCCACCGTCGAGCATTCCGATCCCGCTACTCCGACGAAGAGCGCAACGCCATGCGGCACAACACAGGTGATCGGCTCATTCACTTCCGGACCATACGACGCGGGCAGGAAGAAGACCGGGCCGGATTGGCCATAGCCACATGACTCGCCCGTGGAATCGAAGTTCGGATTTACAGATTCGGGCATGCTGACTGCCCACTGCCAGTTCCTGGCCTCCCACTCGCCGAGGGTGGCTCCGCCAACCATTTCATCTGGACCGTATATTGTGATCTCTTCCGAAGCAGGAGTGGCCTCCTGGGCAAGAACTGGTCCGGTCAGCCCGGCACAGAGCGTGAATGCGAGTGCGGCGAGAAGTACGACGCGTGAGCGAAACCAGGTCATGATCACCTCCCAAGACACATGGCGGATTGAAGCCAGAAGAAACGTGAGAACCCCATTGTACCCGATGAGACGATCCTCAAGATCCGTCCGTTGAAAGACACCGATGTCGCTACGTCTGGACTGACGGCGTCGCTGATGCTGCACCGACCATCCTTGGCCGGCCAGTTGTTAAGCAAAACAACATTCCGATTGTTCCTGGTGCGAGCGCCAAGGAAACTGAAATCTTCTTCGGCGATCCTACCTACCACCTCATCGGAGATAGAGAACAGATCGGAATTGAGACAACGACTGTTGGCGCGGGCGCGTTCGAGACTCACCAAGTGGTCTTCGAGGCCCGGGAACGCATCGACGGCCAACTCGGCCTGGCTGACGCATTCCGGAAACTGACCGCTGTCAAATTACGCGTGGGCCGCTAGTACCCTGTTCCTCAGTTTCGGCATGAGCTGGGGGGCAGCCACAAGTAGAGAGCAAAGGAGCCATTCCGGGAAGAGGTGAAACGTATATGCAGGTGGTCAAGATGTTGAAGAATCATTCTCCATACATGGAAGGGGAAGTCGCTGAGTTCTGAGACGAGGACGCAGTCGTCCGTATCCAGGCCCGTGTCGCCGGGCTGGTGCGCGGGGTCAAAGTCCAGCCAGATCACTGAACGGTTGAGCGTGTCGATGCGGCTGGTCCAGCGTTCGGTCTTCCTGGAGTTGCTCGGGCGCGAGCCGATGGCGGTCGAGGGGCTGCTGCGGACATTGGCGTAGCTTGTTTCCTCAGGCAATGCCCGCCACGCTGACTTTGCCGGCCTCGATGTCCGCGGACGCCTAGCGAAGTGGTTGCTGAACCACGCGGGCGTTGGCGGCGGAGGGAACGATGGTCGTGCTGCTTTACAGTCAAGGCGAACGGGCCTCCGAGTTGGGCGCCACCCGCTTGCCGTTGAACCGGGCGCTGTGTGACTTCGTATCCCTTGGTCCGATTGCCTTTGCCGGGAGTCGCGCCACCCTGCGAGATCCGAAGTCAGTGCGCTTGCACGCCATCCGAGTAGGTCGATTGCGTCACCAAGCGGAGTGCTGGCGCTGAGCCTCAGCCGGATCGTCGAGGTCGGGACAGATGACGAACTGATGGGCCGAGAGTTGCACGGGAGTTCAATCAGGATGCGCGATGACCCGAATATTGACACCGCGAAGATCGTGGACACGCTGGAGGCGGAGTACGGTCTGCGCGTGGCAACCGTCCGCTTTCTCCCGATCGGGTACGACCTGAACGCCGCGGTCTACGAGGTCGTCACCGAGGATGGCGGACGCTACTTCCTGAAGGTCCGCTTCGGTCCGGTCCACGAACCGAGCCTGGTGGTCCCGAACGCGCTGATTGACCTCGGGATCGGGAATGTACTCGGGCCGGTGCGGACGCGGTCAGGGGCGCTTTGGCGTCCGCTGGATGGCGGTTCCGATTCCACAGTTGTACTCTACCCCTTTATCCTGGGCGAAAGTGCGATGATCGCCAGAATGACCGGTGATCAATGGCGCACGTTCGGTTCCACGCTGCGTGCAGTCCACGACAGTGGGTTGGGCAAGCGATTCCGTGAGTTTTTGCCGGTCGAGACGTTTGCGCTGCCCTCGGCCGCGCTCGTCCGGCGAATCATGGCGCTGACGGACCGTATGGCGTCGAGGGAAGGCGCGGCGGTCTCCTTCGCGGACACCTGGCGGGTGCAATTGACGCGGATCAGGGAAATGCTGACACGGGCCGAGGCGCTCGGATCGAGCCTCCGTTCCTGTGACTTCGACCTGGTGCTTTGCCACGCCGACATCCACGCCGCCAATATCCTGGTTGGCGACGAAGGCGGCATCCACCTGATTGACTGGGACGGCACCATGATCGCCCCTCGGGAGCGCGATCTCCTCTTCGTAGTCGGGTCGCGGATCGCGCGAAAGGTGGAACCGCGGGAAGAGAAGTGGTTTTTCGAGGGGTATGGTCCGATCCAGATCGATCCGTCGGCCCTGGTCTACTACCGGTACGAGCGCATCATCGAGGACCTAGGCGAAATCGGGAGGAGCGTCTTCCTGGACTCGAAGATGAGCGAACCGGCGCGCTTGGGCGCGGTTGAGCTGGCCAAGGGATTCTTCGCAACCGGTGGCGCCATCGACCGCGCCGAAACGGTCGCCTTGTCCCAGTGATCCGGTGGATGCGCCGGTTGGTGCGACAGGCAGGCGTCCGAGCTGATCGACCATTTGCAGCAAGAAACGGGCCGGGGCGGCGATCGGTCGTAATTGCGATGTTGCCCTGAGGCGGCGCACTATGCGGCGGGATCAAGGGGATCGATGGGCACGCACGATCGAGCGGGACGCCCCGTCGGACCGTGACGCCTGACGCAGTGGGCGCCTCGTGGTGGGTACGAGCGCGCGGGAAAGACCAAGGTGTTTTTTGGGGTGCATAAATACATAAATTCATTTCTCCGCGTCGTTCCGGGGTTAATTTCCGCGGAATTCGTGCGGTTCATCCCGCATGAATTCGAGGTAGACGCAGGAGCGGCAGTCCCAGGGGACGACGGATGGAATCGCCCCTGAGCATACGAACGCATTGAACACGGGTATGTGCGCCATTGTCCCTGGACCCCTGACCGAAAACAGCGTCAGGTCGTTCCTCAGGAGCGCAGGCAGACTCCGATTCGCCGAGAGGTTGGGTGGGGCAGCAAACGGCATTCATCAACCAGGCGGGTTGGAACCTTGCCAAAGGCATGTAGTATTGTGCCGAAGACATGGAGTCATGCTTGGAGAATCCTGATGCCCGACAACATTGTGCAACGAGCGAATGCGATCCGGGCTTTCAATCGGCTCTACACGCAGACGATCGGCGTTCTCCAGGAAGGCTATCTTGACACGTCCTATCCGCTGGCCGCCGTCCGCATTATCTTCGAACTTGGCGAGCGGGAGCAGGCGATCGCCGCCGATCTTGGACGCGATCTCAACCTCGACCAGGGATACCTCAGTCGCCTGGTCCAGCGGCTCAAGCGGGACCATGTCATCGCGCGGCGGCCCGCGGAGCATGATCGTCGCCAGTCGGTGCTCTCGCTCACCAAGCATGGCCAGGCAGTCTTCGATCACGTCAACGCGCGTTCAGAGCACGATTTCGTGACGCTGCTTGAGGCCATGCCGGAGCGGGACCAGCGCGAGCTGGTCAATTCGCTGCAGTCCGCCGGACGGCTTCTCGGTGGCCCGGAGGTTCACCGTGCGCCGGTGACCGTTCTTCGCGACCATCGACCAGGCGATATGGGTTGGGTCGTTCAGGCCCACGGCGCGATCTATGCGAGGGAGTTTGGCTGGAACGCACGATTCGAGGCGCTGGTGGCGGAGATCGTCGCCGGATTCTTGCGGGCAATCGAACCGGCCCGCGAGCGGTGCTGGATTGCCGAGCGTGATGGCGCGCCAGTAGGCTCGGTTTTCGTCGTCCGCCACACGGACGAGATCGCCAAGCTCCGCTTGCTCCTTGTCGATCCCGCTGTGCGCGGACATGGTCTCGGGCGCACGCTGGTCCGGGAGTGCATTCGTTTTGCAAGCTCAAGCGGTTACCAACGACTCATGCTCTGGACCAACGACATCCTGTCCGGCGCCCGCCACATCTACGAAACGGAAGGTTTCGCACTGGTCGAGCGGACCCCACATTCCGACTTCGGTCCACCGATGATGGGGGAAACGTGGGAACTCGTGCTGTGACGGGCTCGACCGCCGGGTTTGGGTACATCACACAAACCTGGCTTCCCCTGCTGGCGGCGATCACGATCGGTGTGCAGGTCGGGATCTCGATCGTGTTGACCCGTGCGGTCGCCGACGATATTGGACCGGTCTCGCTCACGTTCCTGCGTTACGCGGTTGCCGCGCTTTGCCTCGTTCCGGTGGTCCTGGTGACGACCAGGCGCCGGATCGGGAGTCGTGACATCCTGCCCATTGCCATGCTCGGGCTGGTTCAGTTCGGCCTGCTCATCCTGCTACTCAACATGGGCCTGCGGGGTGTGCCGGCTGGCCCGGGAGCGTTGCTGTTCGCCACTTCACCCCTGTTCGCACTGGTCCTGGGCGTGCTGAAGGGGCAGGAACGGTGGAGTGGCCGGAGACTGACTGGAATCATCATCGCATTGACCAGCTTGACCCTCGTGTTGGGGAGTGGCGATGCCGTGCCGGCGGGCGTAATATCCGTGGCAGGAGCCACGCAAATCCTGGGCGCTGCCGCCTGCGCCGCCGTAGCGGGTACGTTTTTGGGTCCCTTTGTGCGCCGCTACGGCGCGCCGCCAGTCAGCGCCGTAGCAATGCTCGCCACCGTGGCGATGCTGGCCGGACCCGCCCTGGCGAACGACGTGACTGGCGAGGTCAGGACAATGGATGACGGCGTCGCCGGCGCCGTAGTAGCGCTCGGGATTGGCAGCGGGATCGGCTACTTGCTGTGGTTGTGGGCGCTGAAATCGATCGACGCCAGCACGGTGACCGCATTCCTGATGCTCAGTCCCGTCACTGCCCTGATTGCGGGAGCGATCTTCCTCGATGAGGCGATCACCATCACCGCGGCGGTGGGCATGGCTCTGCTTGGCGCAGGTTTGTGGGCATCGACGCGTGCTCGTCCAAAGGCATGATCGACGTTGCGGGTCGCGTCGTTTCCGCCAATAAGGCGTACAATCGCACTCCTGATCGCCGGCAGCGGCCGGTCTCCGGAGCGCGATCGCCTCTGCACACCGTAGTCGTCCTGTGAGGAGCACGCATGAACCGCATTATCGTTTTCGACGTCAATGAAACGTTGCTGGATGTCGGAGCCCTCGATCCGATCTTCGTTCGTATCTTTGGCGATGCGACGGTTCGGCGCGAGTGGTTCGGGCAGATGCTCCAATCCGCGTTCGTCTCGACAATCACCCAAACCTACCGTGACTTCGGCGCGATTGGGATGAGCGCCCTGGCGATGGTCGCTGAACGCCGTGGGATCACGCTGGGCGATGAGGACCTGCCGGCCCTGGGCGCTGGAATGCGCCACCTGCCGCCGCACCCCGAGGTTAGGCGGGCGATGGAGCAGTTGCACGAGGCGGGTTTCCGTTTGGCGACGCTGACGAACTCCAGGGCCGAGGTCGCTGAAGCGCAAATCGCGAATGCCGGCCTGGGCGATCTCCTGGAGCAGATGCTTTCCGCCGACTCCGTCCAGCGACTCAAGCCCGCGCCAGAACCCTACCGGATGGCGGCCGAGCGGTTCGACGTGGGGATTGACGCGATTCGGCTGGTTGCTGCCCACTCGTGGGATATTGCCGGGGCCCTGAGTGCCGGATGCGCGGCGGCCTTCGTCGCCCGGCGCGGTCAGGTGCTTGACCTGAGTGGCGCCCAACCCGACATCGTTGGCCCGACCCTCACCGAAGTCGCCAACCAGATCCTTGCGATCGATCGGTGATTAACTGTCATTCCGAGGAACGAGGAATCTCTTCGCCGCGGCGAACGTCTTGGCCATACGGACGCCGCGGGTCGACCCTTACAACGCCTGGTTGCCGGCTCGTTGATCGAGCCAGTCGAGCATGTACGTCATTACGGAATCACGGTCGAGTTCGTTGAAGATTTCGTGCTTCATCCGGGGCCAGAGTTTGAGCGACTTGTCGGTTGAGGATGCTCCCGCGAAAAACCGCTCTGTACCGCGGGGACTTGTGAGCGTGTCGTCGGCGCCGTGCATGGCGAGGTAGGGGAGTCGCAATTCACTTGCCCGTTCCAGGGCGTCGGCGCCGGCGATCGTCATTTCCACCGCCGTCCGCATCCGCGTCTTGCCGTGGTAGTTGAGCGGATCGGCGCGGAACGCTTCCTTCACCACCGGGTCGTAGCTCAGCGTGTCGCTGTCGTTGCGCGGGACGGGGGCTTTCGGGGCGATCCGGGCGATGAGGCGGGCGATGAGTTTCTTCCAATTCGCCACCCCCTCGTCAATGACAAAGGCGGCGCCAGTGGTCACAAGCGCCGTGAGGTCGTCGCCGTACCGCAGGGCGTAGCGCGCGGCAATCAGGCCGCCCATCGAATGCCCGATCAGCACTACCGCCAAGTCCGGGCGCTCGGCCTGGGCCTCAATCGCCATCAACCTGAAATCGTCGACGTAGTCGTCGAAGCGCATCGCGAGTGCCCGCTCGCCGTCGCTCCGGCCGTGTCCCCGGTGATCCTGACTATGGACGGCGTAGCCACGCTGATTCAGGGCTCCAATGACATGGGCATATCGCCCGATGTGCTCGGCGTGACCATGGACGAGCAGGGCGATCGCTTTCTGATTGGCCGGGACCCAGGCGGCAGTCGAGAGCGTGATCCCGTCCGGCGTGTGAATCTGGCCACGATTTTCGGAGCAGGGTTCGCCTATGGGTCCGGTCGTGGCGTTCACTTCTTCTTCCCCGATCTCTTTCCCTTGCCCCTCGTCGACACCTTGGTCCGGGGCGTATCGTCGAGGCGTTCGGCGAGGCGACCGCCAATGCGCAGGAAATGTTGTAAGGCGTCGTTGCCGACGTACTCGATGAAGTCAACGATTGAACCCTTGTTCGGTCCGTCCGGCACTCGGAAGCGGCGTTCGCCGACCGCTACCAGCGGGTAGCTGTCCTCGCTCTCGACCTTGCCTGAAGACTCATCGAGGTGGACGACTTTGAGGTTGAGGCGGTTGTCAACAACCGAGACCGTGAACTCGCCGTCGTGCCGCGAGTAGACGCCGGCGACTCCGTTCAGTTGTTTCGAGGAGACTTTGACCCGCTTCGGGACCTGGCGTTCGAAATCGAGGTGGGTCGCAAGCGCCCAGGCCTCGATTTCCTGGATTGCGCGGGAACCGGCATCGCCATTGGTGAGGATCGCGATCGCGAACTTCTTTTCCGGAATCAAGGTCAGGTTGGCGCGGAAGCCTCGAGTTGCTCCTCCGTGGTTAACTACACGAAATTCCGGATATTCATAAACACACCATCCGAGTCCGTAGTTGCGATGTAAATCGCCTGCGTCGGAGATCGGTTCTCGCATCGCCTTCGCCGATTTGGCCGAGAGCAGGCGCGTGTTGCCGACCTTGCCGTTGCCGATGTGGAGTGCGGCGAACCGGAGCAGCTCGCTGGTCGAGCAGACGACGCCACCGGTCCCGTTCACATAGCGAGGAAAGGAGTAGCCGTGGGCGGTCGTATGGCCCTCTTCGCGGCTCTTTAAGTAGTGCCCGACAGCATGAGGCCGCGTAATCACCTCTTCACCGAAGAAGAATGTTGTCTCGAGGCCGAGCGGTTCGATCAGGCGCTCCCGGAACACCGTTTCAAACGGCTTGGCGGTGACGACTTCGATGATCCGGCTGGTGAGGTAGTACCCCGCGTTGCAATAGGACCAGAGGTCCCCGGGCGCGGTCCACTGCCGGAGAGTCCCGAACCCGGCAATTGCCTTCGCGAGCGAATCGTCGCCCCGGCCATAGGCATCGCTGAAGCGATCGCCTTCGAACCCGGCGGTGTGCGAGAGGAGGTGGCGAAGCGTGATCCTGGTTCGCGCGGCCGCATCGGCCAGCGGCAGGTCTGGAATGTAGGCGGTGACCGGCGTATCGAGGTCGAGCAAACCATCCTCGACCAGGATCATCGCCAGGGTCGCTGTGAACACCTTCGAAATCGAGCCGATCTGGAGAATCGCATCGTCGCTCAGTGGCTGCCGAGTGGCCATATTGCCAAAACCAGCAGATGTCGTCTGCACGTCGCCGTCGTGCAACACGCCAACGGCGATGCCCGGCACGTTCCAGCGGCTGGCCTCGCCCTGGGCGGCGACGAAGAGCGATGCGTAGTCCGGGCGGTCACGTGGCCAGCCGGGAACAATCAGGCCGGATGCTGCCGGAGGTTGTGGGCCGATGGATGTCATGCGCGCTGCTGCTCCTTGCAACGGGAGGGAAGGATATCTCGAACCCATTATTCACGAACCAGGACGATCACGGACATTGCTGCCCAACGATCGACACACGAACTTGTTAGTGTACACTCACTAACAAGACGTATTGCCTTCAGGACAGGACCGCTTCAGCGTGGCTACGATCACTCGAACAATCAGGGGATCACGACGCACCGCCGGCGAACGGCGTGCGGAAGTGATCGACGCCGCAATCATCGAGTTCGCCACGTTCGGGCTGTACGGAGCGTCGACCGAAGCGATCGCCGATCGCGCCGGAATCTCTCAGCCGTATGTGTTGCGACTGTTTGGAACGAAGAAGGCGCTCTTCCTCGCCGCAGTCGAACATGTCACCAGGCAGATCCTCGATCGCTGGGCGGAGGGGCTTGCCGCGATGGGACCGGATTCCGCGAAAGCGGCGCCGCTGGAGAAGTTGCGCGTACTTGGCGCCGAGTATGTCGAACTCGTTGGGGAGGTTCACGGCTTGCGGCTGGTGCTGCAATCGTTCAGCTCGGCCGAGGATCCTGACCTCCGAAGTGAGGTCCACCGTTGCCTGAAGCGGCTCTACAACTGGATTGCGACCAATACCGGCGCCAGTCCGGGAGAAATCCAGCAATTCTGGGCGTACGGGATGATGCTCACCGTGGCCGCCTCGATCCGAGCGATCGATGAGGCGGAGAGCGAGATGTGGGCCCGCACGTTCGTTCACATTCCGATCGAGTAGGGAGGAGGGCACCGGTCAGGCGCCGGTACATCGATCGTCGTTTGGATGTTCGTGATCGATCAAAAATACCTTGGCTTGCCAGAGGCAGGCGGAATAGGACCTACACATGCACGCACCTTCCCCGGAATCAACGGGTAACCGTGAAACACGGCCAAGTCCCCAGAACCTGCTCGCCGCGATCTCGTGGGCGCTTCTTGTGACCGCGATGTTCGGAGGCTACGCACTCCTGGGCATGCTCACCACCGGCGACAACCTGACCGATCACGAGGAGCAATTCTTTCGCGCCGGTCACGGGCACGCCGGAGTCCTGGCGGCGATTGGCATCCTCTACAGTAGTTACCTCGGGCGCACCCTGCTCAGTGCACGCACACAAATTGTCGCCTGGTGCGTTTACCTTGGCGGAGTGTTGTTGATGTCGGGCGGGATGTTCGCGCACATGATCGTCGGTGAGCCGGGATCAGGTTCCTGGGGTACGACGATGACGGTGCTCGGCGCTATCGTTCTCGCGATCGCGGTGCTCTATCTCGCCTGGGGCCTCTTCCAGGCACGAAACGTCGGGTTTGGATCGCTGGTGAAAGGCTCGAAATGAGCGATCGGCCAGATGGCGTTCAACCGGGTCGCTTCGGCGCCGATTTCGCAGAGGGAACTGTCGTCTTCCTAATTGGGATGCGGATCAACGCCTACTGGCGAGTCCGAACCTGGCTGCCGGTCTTCATGGCGATGCCGAGGATGGCGCGGGAGCTGCACGAGCATCCGGAACTGGGACTGCTCCATGCCCGGAACGAATTCTCCGCGCGTCGGGCGACCGTGGTCCAGTACTGGGAGTCGATGGACAAACTGATGGCCTACGCCGCCTCCCGCGATCACGAGCATCTTCCCGCCTGGCGGGCGTTCAATCGGCGCGCGCATTCGGCGCGCGGCGTGGTCGGCATCTGGCACGAGGCGTACACCGTGAACCCCGCAACCTCCCACCTCATCTACTCGGCGATGCCGGTGTTCGGGATGGCCAAGGCAACCACATTGACGCCCGTCAACCATCTGCCGCCGCAATCGGGGCCTAGCCACCTGGAAGCATGATGGAGCGTGCCCCAGGCGACTAGTCCGGATCGTACGTGCATCATCCAATGTGCTCACAGGATGGGGAAGGATATCGCAGGGGAGGGCAGGGCGGGTGGAGTTGGACGACGCGTTGCGAACCGCGAGTTTTCGCGTGACAGCGAATTGTTGCCTGGTTTGACCGTTCCAAATGGGCCTTCCTTTGGGTGGTGACGACCGAAGCTGTCGCCGTCGAACAGCCACGCCCACCGGCTCCGTTCGCGAATGAGGCATCAACGCCTTAAACCGAATTGGATATAGGGAGAGCATGCGCAGAGATTCAAGCTCGGCACGACACGCTCATTCGACTGCGCTCAGGGCAAGCTCGTCGTCGCCTACGAAACGCTGCTTCGTCTGCCTGTCCAGTCAATCAACCATTCCTAAATCCGCTGTAGTTCGCCGAGCCCAACGCGATCGGGTTGAAGTCAGTGTCGCGATCGAACGCGTCGAGCCCCTCAGCCGCCTTCAGCCTGGCGACCACAAGGTACGTGAGCGGCGTCGCCACTACCTCGTACGCCGTCTTCAGCAACCAGCCGGTGTAGAGCATTTCCCACAGCACCTGCCCGGAGAAAACGCCGGCAAACGCGATCGTCACGAAAATCAGAGTGTCGAGCCCCTGACCGACAAACGTCGATCCTACTGTCCGCGTCCACAACCAGCGGCCATTCGTCGCAACCTTGAGCCGGGCCAGCACGTACGAGTTCGCGAACTCACCGACGAGGTACGCGCAGAACGAAGCGACCAGGATTCGCGGCGCGGCATCGAAGATCCTGTCCCAGGCGACTCCGCCATCCCAGGAACCCTCGGCCGGCAGCTTGCCGGCGAGCTGGATCGCCCCGACCGCAATCGCGTTGCACAGAAAGCCCAGCCAGATCACCCGCCGCGCCGCCGCGTAACCGTAGACTTCGGTCAGCACATCGCCGACGATGTAGGCAATCGGAAATGTCAACAATCCGGCGTCGGTCACCCATGGCCCAAATGCCAACACTTTTACCGCGAGCAGGTTGGCGGTGATCAGGCTCGTCACAAACAGCGCGACGATAACCAGGAACCACGGCGAGCCATACATGGCGGCAGGGTGGGCGAAACGTGTTGACGGGTTCGGTCCGGTGCTCATGGAAATCCTGGGAATCGACGAAGAGGTGTATGTTTCATCGGGTAAACCACGCGTCTGGCGTAGTGTAGCCGGTTGCAATGTCGAGGCCTTCCGATCGATGACCAGTGGTTGAGGCTTCAAACAGGTCGGCGGCGACTTGCGGTCGCCCTCGCAGCGGCCACCACCGGAATGCGTCACGGATAGGCGCCGAACGAGGAAAACGATGAGCCAGTCAATCTTGAACCGGACTCCCCCGCCCGCCGATGACCGCATCGCGTACGGCGACGGCGAGTTGCACTTCGCCGACTTGCGTCTGCCGCCTGGAAGGGGTCCTCACCCGTGTGCAATTGGGATTCATGGCGGGTTCTGGCGTAATCTTTACAACCTCGACCACTTCGGGCACGCCTGCGCGGCGCTCACTGAGCGCGGAATCGCCACCTGGAGCATCGAGTACCGGCGAATCGGAGATCCCGGTGGTGGGTGGCCCGGCACATTCAACGACGTGGCCGCCGCCGCCGCCCACGTATTCGACCATGCCGGGGAATTTGAGATCGATCCGGCGCGGATTGTCGTGATCGGGCATTCCGCGGGTGGCCACCTCGCCAGCTGGCTGGCGAGCATGGCCAGTGTCCCGGACGAGAGCCCGATCCGGGCCGAACCACTCGATCTTCGTGGTGCGGCGCCCCTGGCGGGCCTGCTCGACCTCAGGATGACCTGGGCGCAACAGCTGGGGAGTGGGGCCGTTGTCGAGTTGCTCGGCGGCACACCGGAGGAGGCGCCAGATCGGTACAACGCGGCCTCGCCGTTCACGCTGGCGCCATCAATCGTGCCGCACGTGGTTGTGCATGGCAGTGACGATGTGATCGTCCCAGCGAGAATGAGCGCGCGGTATCAGGCAGCGGCCTCGAAGCTGGGAGGCCAGGTGTCGCTCAACTTGCTCCGCGACGCAGGCCACTTCGACGTGATCGATCCGGAATCGAGCGGCTGGCCCGAGATTGCCGACGCGGTGCTCGGCCTGGTGGGCATGAACGATTAGCGGGGGCACACACCAGTCATCTCGCACGAATGTCGCCAGAGGCCGCGGTGTTACACCAGCCATGTTTCCTTCGTCCAGGCCATTTCCCAGAACGCGAGTTCATAGCGGCTGGAGGTGATGAACACCTTCGCTACCCGGTCCAGATGCTTTCGCGGAAGACCCTCGCAGGCCATGTCGGTCAGGTCCCGGCACCAGTGCGCCAGCTCCTCGAACTCCGGGTCGGCGTAGACGTTGATCCAGCGCCGGTAGCGGTTGTCATTTGGAAGTGCTCGCCCTCCAAGCGCAATTCCAACTTCGCTGTACCCCCACATGCAGGGCAACAACGCTCCCAGCAACTCGGGGTAATCGCCGGTCGTCGCCGTCCGCACCAGGAAGTCGGTGTACCCCTGGGTGGTCGGCAGCTTGACAGTGAGCTCCAGCTCTCCGGCGGAAATCCCGAATTCGGCGCAGTACGAGCGATGCAACTCCATTTCCCGGCCGAGCACTTCGCGAAGCAACGTGCTGAACGTGGTCATTGAGCCAAGATCGGGCGCCCGGACCACGGCGGTCGCGAAGAGCCGGGCATAGTCGATCAGGAACAGGTAATCCTGCCGCAGCCAAAACCCGAACCGCTCGGCATCGAGTGAGCCGTCGCCGATGCCGAGCACGAATGGATGCGTGTGTTGAGCAGACCAGATTGAATCGGCCCTCTGGCGCAGTTCATCGCTGAAGCGAAGCATTGGGAAGTCCTTTCGATTCGGAAGCGGTGGTTGGCCGGAATGACCTGCTGAAGGGCGCTGGATTGCTCGCCCGGAGGGTCACATCGAGGCATAGAAGTTGGAATCAAGGTTCCTCCTGTGGCAGTGGCGCTATTCGCCGGATTCGGTGAGATACCGACGCCATGGCAGCGCCAACCGTTCGATGAACGCGATCAAACTGAACAGGCCGATCCCCATCAGGGCGAGGATAACGATACAGGCGAACACGCGAGATGTTTGAAATTGGGCCGCCGATCGCTCCATCAGGTAACCGAGACCCGCGCTGGCTCCGACCAGCTCCGCGAACACCGCCCCGATCACGCAGAAGGTGATCGCAATGCGCGCTCCGGAGAAGATCAGCGGCAGGGCGGCGGGCACACGAACGATGCGGAACCGTTGCCAGCCGGTGGCGCCCATCGAGCGCAGGAGGCCGAGCATCTCGCGATCGCCGGAGCGCAGGCCATCGACGGTGTTTACCGCAATTGGGAAGAAGCCAATCAGCGCCGTAATCAGTATCTTGGGGATCAGGTCGTAGCCGAACCAGATCAGGATGAGCGGCGCCAGCGCCACCATCGGAATCGTTTGGCTGGCGATAATCAATGGGTAGATTGCCCGCCGCAAGACGAGCGAACTGTCGATCGCCACACCGGTCACGATGCCGGTGAGGAGGGCAAGGCCGAAGCCGAGAACCACTTCGAGCAAGGTGACTCGGGCGTGTTCAAGCAACAATCGCCAGTCAGTTCGAAACGATTCAAGAATCGCGGAAGGAGGAGGCAGCATCCATCGTGGCGTTTCATTAATATGAACCGCGACTTCCCAGCCGCCGAGCAGAGCAAGCATCAACAGTGTCGGCCAGATCCAGCGCAGGTACGACGCATCGCGGCTCACGACGCGACCTCAACGGGTTCATCGAGCAGGCCCAAGGCCTCGGCCAGGCGCGATCGGCTCCGGAAGAACGCCTCGCTCGTGAGCAGCGAACGACGTCGCGGATGGGAGAAGGAAATCGGCTCGACATGCACAACCTTGCCCGGCCGGCTGGAGAGCACGATGACCCGGTCGGCGAGGAAGATCGCCTCGTCGATATCGTGGGTGACCAGCAACACTGAGCGCCGCTCGGCCTCCCAAATCTCGATCAGCCAGGCCTGCATCGCGACCCGGTTGAGGGCATCGAGCGCGCCGAACGGCTCATCGAGAAGCAGGATCGGGCGGTCGGCAAGCATCGTCCGCAGGAAGGCCACCCGCTGTCGCATCCCGCCGGAAAGTTGGCCCGGGTACGCATCCTCAAATCCGGATAACCCGAATTCCGAGAACCGGTTCGCGGCAAGAACGCGGGCGTCTCGTCGAGGAACGCCATGGATTTCAAGCGCGAGCGCGGCATTGTCGAGGGCCGATCGCCACGGCAGGAGCAGGTCGCGTTGCCGCATGTAGGCCGACCCGCCAACGCGGTCGCCGAACGAAAGGGGGACGCCCCCGAAGAGGACGGTTCCGGCGGCTTCGGGGAAGAGACCGGAAACAATGTCGAGCAGGGTGCTCTTGCCCGACCCGGATGGACCGATCAGGGCGACAAACTCGCCATCGGCGATCTGGAACGAGATGTCGGACAGCGCGAGGAGGGGATCACCGCGTTCGACATACCTGGCGGAGACATTGCGAAGTTCGAGTTGCGGAACGCTGATCGTGGAGTGGACGCCTGTCATTGGTGACCTTCCTACGCCGGCATTACCCGGATCAGGTTCAACGGTCCGTACCGGAATGTGGGCACGGTCTCAGCCCGGTTCACCCGAGCACCCGAACGTCTGGATTGTGACCGACTGCTTTCGTACGGGAGGACTCGCGTGACCTCCCGCACTGTCGGTGAAGCGCGAAACACCGATGGTCGATTCGATTGAAATGGAGTGTAGTCGAGATCGTGGTAATCGCCGGCGATCGCCATTCGGTCACAAGAGGTTCTTTGTGCCGACACATTGTTGTGACGATTGCTCGCTAGACTCGTTTTCGGTCCCGGATGCGGGGTCGAAAACGGCAACGAATGCGGACGTGAATAGTCCTCTTTGGCAGATACGATGAGGTCGAGCCTTGAACCGGAACGGCCCACTACAGAAATCGGCATTGGCATTGTGCAAAAGGGGATCGCGGGATTCCTCACAGGAGTGGAAATGGCAACAATCCTACGCAAGTCGCCCAAGACTACGGGCAACGCGGTCGTCGTCGAAGGACTGACGAAGTCGTTCGGGAAGACGGTGGCGCTCGCCGGTATCGACTTCACGGTCGCGGCGGGCACGGTGCTTGGTTTGCTCGGCCCAAATGGCGCCGGCAAAACGACCGCTGTGCGGATCCTGACCACACTGCTCAAACCCGATGCGGGCCGGGCCGAGGTTGCCGGCATCGATGTCCTCAAGGACCCGGAAGGCGTGCGAGCGGCGATTGGACTGACCGGGCAGAGCGCGGCGGTCGACGAGATCCTGACCGGACGCGAGAACCTCATCATGTTTGGGCAGTTGTACCGGCTCTCGCTCAAATCGGCCAAGGCGCGGGCGGACGAACTCCTGGAGTGGTTTGATCTCAGCGATGCCGCCAACCGCACACTGAAGACCTATTCGGGCGGCATGCGACGGCGTCTCGATCTCGCCGCCAGCCTGATTGTGGCCCCGCCAGTGATCTTCCTCGATGAGCCCACCACCGGGCTCGACCCGCGCAGCCGAAACGGGATGTGGGATGTGATCCAGGACCTGGTCAACGACGGCACGACAGTGCTGCTGACGACCCAATACCTCGAAGAGGCGGACCATCTGGCCGACCGCATCGTCGTCGTCGACCACGGCAAGGTCATCGCCAAAGGCACCTCGAACGAACTCAAGTCCCAGCTTGGCGGCGAACGTCTCGCGATCAGCGTCCCATCGGGGAGCGATCTCGACCTCGCCGAGCGTACGCTGCTGGACATTGCCGGGGCCGATGGCCACGCCGACGGCGGGGTCCAGATTGACCTCCATGCGAATCTCCTGACCGTGTCGTTTCCGGCGGGAGCCAAGGGCCTCACCGAGGCAGTGCGACGACTTGATGCCGCCGGTTTGGAAATTACCGATCTGAGCCTTCGTCGGCCAACGCTGGATGATGTCTTCCTGACATTGACAGGACATGCGGCGGAGGATCTCAACGGACAAACGGCGGTTGACGTCGCGAAGGAGCAAGCAGCGTGAGCACCCACTCCATTCCAGCATCCTCGATTACGGTTCCTGAACGACGTGCAACGTCGCCCGACCTCGAAGTTGTGCATCGCGGCAGGGCGCTCAGTGTACTTTCGGACTCCTACATCCTCGCCAAGCGAAGCCTGATGAAGATTCCGCGCCAACCGGATTGGCTGGTTGGCGTCACGATCATGCCGGTGATGTTTCTCCTGATGTTCCGCTACATCTTCGGCGGAACAGTCCAGGCCACCATGCCAGCCGGCGAGGACGCGGTTAACTATCTCGTCGTTGGCATCATCGTCCAGGGCCTCGTTTTCGGGAGCATGAATACGGCTCTGGGACTGGCAATGGACGCCAAGGAGGGGCTGATGGATCGCTTCCGGGCACTGCCGATGACGCGGTCGTCGGTCGTCCTCGGTCGCATCCTGGCTGACATGGCGATCGCCGTGTTCACAACCACGATCACGATTGTGATCGGCATTATCGTCGGTTTCCGGCCGGAAGCTGGTGTCGTGAATTGGCTTGCCGCAATCGGTCTCATGCTGCTCCTCGCCTTCACGCTGGCCTGGATCGGGGCGATTATCGGTTTCGCCCTGAAGACGATTGAGGCCGTGAACTCGATCGGCTTCGTCATTGTCTTCCCGCTGACATTTGTGAGCAGCACCTTCACGCGCCCCGAATACATGCCGGGCTGGCTCCAGGGTTTCGCCAAGAACCAACCATTCACCCTCATGCTCGACGCCGTTCGTGGCTTGTTGACGGGCTACCCGGAAGTTGGCAACAAGGGGTGGATGGCCGCGCTTTACCTGGCACTGGCGTTGGTGGTGGCGGTTCCGGTCGCGTTGTGGATGTACGAGCGCCGCTCGGAAGCGTAGGTTCACGAGCATTCGATCCGTCGGGGGACCTGGAGCCTGCTCTGGGCGCTGTCGAGCGGATCTTCCCAAGAGATCGCTCGAACGAGCTCCGGGACGAGATGCGGTTCCTCCCCCTTGAACGATGGGTTTCGCACGTGGGGATCGCTTAAACTTGGCGCACGACGGGCGGTACGATCCGCCCATGCCATCGACGGAGCACCCGCATCGCAACCGAGCCGAGTTCCACCGCCTCAAATATCGCCACTCACCACGTCGTCTCGCGCCTGACCGTGGATCAGCAACGTGTGCTGGCGATTCTTGCCCAGGCATTTGCGGACGCCGGTCACGAGCTCTACCTGGTTGGCGGAGTGGTGCGTGATATCCTCCTTGATCGCCCTACTCCGACCGATCTCGATTTCGCAACCTCGGCGCTGCCCGAGCAAACCAGGGCGCTCGCCTCGAGCCTGAGTGTTGAGGGGCTCTACGACGTGGGGGTGCGGTTCGGCACGATCGGGATCGTCTTTGCCACCGACGGCGGATCACTCCCGGTCGAAATCACGACCTTCCGCAGCGAGCAATACCGACCCGGCAGCCGGCATCCTGATGTTGTCTACGGCAACTCGATCGAAGATGATTTGGCCCGCCGCGACTTCACCGTCAACGCGATCGCGGTTGATTCCCGGAATGGCGCGATCGTCGACCCGTTTTACGGTCAGGCCGATCTCGCGATGGGGCTGCTCCGGGCGGTTGGCGATCCTGACGAGCGGTTTCGGGAGGATCCCCTCCGCTTGCTCCGGGTTGCCAGATTCGTTTCCCAGCTTGGATTCGCGGTGGAGGTGGAGACCAGGGCGGCAACGATCCGCCAGGCCTTGACGATCGAAACCGTCAGCGCCGAGCGCGTCCTCGTCGAGGTCACGAGGCTGCTATGCGGTGAATACGCGGATCACGGGCTCGAGATGCTGCGCGAAACCGGTCTGTTTTCACTTGCGATGCCAGAATTGATGCCACTCGACCACTCCACCCGCGACCGACCGGGTGTCCATCGCGAAAAAGACCTCTGGAATCACACTAAACGGGTGGTGATGCAGACTCCGCCTCGCCCGCGGGTGCGATGGGCGGCCCTGCTACACGATGTCGCCAAGCCCCTCACGCGCTCGGTCGATGAACGGGGTGAGGTCCATTTCTTCGGGCATGAGCGGGTGGGAGCCGACATCGCCAACCGGATGCTGGGGCGACTCAATGTCGACAAGGCGACCCGCGGGGCGGTAACCCGGATGGTCGACATGCACTTGCGACCGGCATCGTACGACGCCGCGACCTGGACCGAGAGCGCGGTTCGGCGCCTTGCCCTCGAAGCCGATGGCATCCTTCCCGACCTGCTCGACCTCGCAGCCGCCGATGTGACCTCAGCCAGGGAGCACAAGCAACGTGCCGCGGCGAGCAGGGTGCAGGGTCTCCGAGATCATGTCGCCCGGCTCGAAGAGGATGTTGCCCTGGCGCGGCTCCAGAGCCCCCTCGACGGCAATGACCTGATGCAGATGTTCGCCCGCCCGCCGGGCAGGTGGATCGCCGCGGTCAAGGACCACCTGCGCGAACGTGTGATCGACGGCGACCTTGCCCCGGACGATCGAGACACTGCAGCGAGTATCGCGCGGGAATTGGTGGGCGGACTCGATGTTCCCTGATAGTCATTCCAAGTGGAGAAAGTCTTCGCCGTGGTTTTTGAAGGGGCGAAGCGCGACGACGAACCTAGCGTTGGCAACGAGGTCGGCCGCAACTCCCCCTGAATAACAGTGAACGACCTGTTCACGCCATTTCACCAGCCGACTTCGCGCCACGGTTGCGCAGCCACTCGACAAGTTGCTCGGCGCCGCGACGGCGGGCCGCGTCGAGCGGCGTGAGCCCGTCGTAGCCGATCCAGTTCAGGTTCGCGCCCTGCTCAAGGAGGTACTCCGCCGTGCGTTGCTGGCCACCATGGCAGGCGCCCCAGAAGGCGTTGGTGACCTCATCCGAGGTGGGTTGCTGGCCGCCGTCAAAGAATCCCGGCACGCGTTCCATCAGCCCAAGCGTTGCCGCATCCTTGAGCGTCGTCCGCGCCCCGCGCTCGACCAGCCGGTGCGCTGCCCGCTACTGCCCGAACGCCCTCGCGTCCGCCAGTGGCGTGCCATTGCCGATGACACCGCCGGTCGCCTCAATGTCGGCCCCGGCATCGAGGAGGACTTCGAGCACCTCGATGTCGTCGCTGCTTGAGGCCCAGTGGAGGGGCGTCTCGGTGTGCGGACCGGCGAACCGGGTTGACGTCGACGCCTGCCTCGATCAGCGCCCCCACGACCGCCGGCCCGCTTGGAAAGTGTCCCGGCCAATCCGTGGCCACGTGTAGCAGCGTTCGTGACATTCCGTCGGCGTCGTCATCGCCGAATCTCGCCGAGACGAGACCGGGATTCTGGTCCAGGAGTTGCTTCAGCGCCAGGAGATCGCCGGTGTGGATCGCCTCGGCCACGGCGACCGCGAGAGGATGCCGGGTGTCAATCGTCACCATGGCCCAACCTCACACGATTTCCTGATCGACGTAGCACCAACGCCAGGTCTCACCGGGCTGGAACGACTGCATGATGGTATGACCGGCGCCCTGGAAGTGTTTCGTGGCGTGCGTGTTCTTCGATGAATCGCAGCAACCGACATGCCCGCACATCAGGCACTTCCGCAAATGCACCCAGCTATCCCCGCTTTGCAGGCATTCCTCGCACCCGTCAGTTCGGGCGTCGACGTCGCGAATCTGATCCAAATGAGTACAGGTCACTTTGACAGCCTTTCGGTGATCGCTCGTGAACGCAACGAACTCATTTTGCCACGGCATGGCGTTCGTCCACGCGAATCGCAAGAGCTCCGATCAGGATCACAACGCCAAGCAGCGTGAACGTGAGCGGGAGTGAGCGCGCCGCCAGCCAACCCAGGAACACACCGCCAACTCCGATGTACACCGTGACCACGGCATTGATCAGCGAGAGCGAGGTTGCCCGCGCCTCGTCCGGAAGGTGCACGTTGTAGAGGCCTGAGAAGAGCGGCACACTCAGGTGCATCGTTCCCCATTGCACCACGAACAGCCCGACCGCCAACCAGGCGGTTTCGTTCCAGGCCATCGCCAGATAGAGCACACCCGGAACACCTGTCGCCAGGACCAGCGACCAGCGCGTTCCGATCGCAATCGGCATCCGCCAGGCATGGAGCTGGCCGCACACGACGACCACCGAGGCCAGGCTCAACCCGAGCCCGAACCAGACTCCAGCCACTCCCGTGTCCAGGAAGTATTGCTGGTAGAACACCAGGAGGTGAGCGCTGAATGAGCAGGTCACAATCGAGAGCGCAATGATCCGCAACAAATCCCGATTCGACGTAATCGCCTTCCAGGCCGTGCCCACAAGCGCGAGGCTGTTGATCCGGTCCCGCGTGACGACCCGCGGCGCTTCCTTCAGGCGGAAGCCAAGCGCGGCGGCGGTCGTCACTGCCAGGGCGCCCAGGGCGATTGTGATCGTCATCCGCGAGAGACTCAGGTCCGCCGCGATAATTCCGCCGATACTGTAGGCGACGACGCTCCCCATCTGCGTCGCGGCCACGAGAAAGCCCTTGGCCCGGTGCATACCCGAGACTCGATCTCCCGGTGCGAGCGAGTCGTAGATGATCGCGTCAACGCTTCCCGAACCAAAGGCGAACCCTGCGCCGGTGATGAACTGAATCAGCATGAACGTGGAATAGTCACGCGCGAAGAGGAAGAGGAGTTCACCGGCAGCGAGCACAATGAGACCAATCCGGTAACTCCAGACATGACCAAGGCGGTCGGCGATGACACCGGTCGGCAGCTCCATCGCCAGCATCGAGACCATCAGCATCGTTTGCAATCCGGCGATCTCGGCGATCGTCAAATTCCGTTGGAGCAGGTACGGCGTCATTACCGGCACGAAGAAGTAGAGCTGGCCGAAGAAGGAAATCAGCGCGACGAGGCGGACTGTGTCCAGAGATTGGGTCGATCGGAGGGAGAGGGAGCGGAGAAGCATGGGTTACATGTCCTACAGAGTTGCGGATTTTGTGTCCGCCCGCTCGGGACTCCTCCTTCGGCCGCTCCTTTTGCCTCATGACAGCTAATCGTGAGGCAGCAAAATCGCCGTGGGGGAGCCCCACGACGACAGACCAGGCGCATGATGCGGAGTTTCGGAATGACCGAGTTGGCCACGCTCATGCGTCGCCAATTCACACCCTGGCCGGGTGGAGCAACTTCTATGTGCTCGTCATGTCCGTTACGCCCATGTGTTCACACCTCAGTGAATGCGGAGCGCCACCGCGCCCCGTCAAATCACGTGTCAGATTGTAGCATCACGGGATGGCAATCCGACCAGAACTTTGGTTCGATTCACGTCTTGTGGTGAGGCATTTCGGGTGTGCGTAGGGATCAATCGAGCCTGTTCCAAGCGTAGTTGAATTGGCCTGTCCGTCACACTCCAGATTTGTGGAGGGGCAAGGGCGACCGGACCGCACCAGTTCTTCGGAGCAAACTGGTGGATGGCCCCGCGGGGCGAGATTCCTTCGCTCGTGGGCGCTCGCTACGGAATGACAATCAAGGCGCCTCGCGCGGGGAGAGGGGACGTGTCTCCTGAGGATGGTGTGGCGCGACGTGAATGGTGACGACGAGGTGCGGAAACTTCCGGGGGCGAGGGCGACCGGACCGCACCAGTTCTTCGGAGCAAACTGGTGGATGGCCCCGCGGGGCGAGATTCCTTCGCTCGCGGGCGCTCGCTACGGAGTGACAATCAAGGCGCCTCGCGCGGGGATGGAGCGTGTCTCCTGAGGATGATGTGGCGCGACGTGAATGGTGACGACAAGGTGCGGAAACCTCCGGGGGCGAGGGCGACCGGACCGCACCAGTTCTTCGGAGCAAACTGCCGGTTGGCCCCGCGGGGCGAGATTCCTTCGCTCGCGGGCGCTCGCTACGGAATGACAGTCAAGGCGCCTCGCGCGGGTGTGTTTCGCGGTCGCTCAACATGACGGTTGTGGTTGCGATGGCAAGATGCTGTCATCGCCGTCCGCCTCGACATCATATTCGCCGTGCCAGAGGCGGCGCATTTCCGGCGAGGTCCGCAAGAGGTCGGACAATCTGCCCTGGGCGACAACTCGACCGCCGTCGAGCACGATGATCTGGTCGGCGCGTTGCAGCGCCGGCCGGCGGTGCGAGATCACCAGCGAGGTGACCCCCGGCCGCTCGAACAACCGGTCCCAGAGGATGCGTTCAGTGTCGACATCGAGCGCGCTGGAGAGATCGTCGAAGACATAGAGTTCCGCTGGACGGACGAACATCCGCGCTGTCGCGCTCCGCTGCACCTGCCCGCCGGAAAGCTTGACTCCCCGCACGCCAACTTTGGCATCCAGGCCACCATCCAGGGTCTCAAGGTCTCGCTCCATCACCGCCGCGTGCAACGCGCCAGGCAAATCGACCGAGTCTTCCGGCAGCCCGAGCAGGATATTGTCCCGTAGCGACTCGCTGAAGAGGCGCGGCGATTGTGGCGTATAGGCGCTGCGCGGCGGCACGAAAAAGGCATCCGGCCTGTTGATCGGGCGGCCATTCCAGCGAATCTCCCCGGAATCCGGCAACAACAACCCGAGCAGGGTCCGCACCAGCGTCGTTTTGCCGGCGCCGATCCGCCCGGTGATCACGGTCATCGTGCCGGAAGGCATCGTGAACGACACGCCGTCAACGCCTCGCCCCGTACCGGGATAGCAGTAGCTGAGATCGCGCACTTCAAGCGTCCGCAGCGCATCCTCCCCGATCAGCGGGACAGGGTCCAGTTCCGGGAGCGGACCGCGCAGGTGAATGGGCCCGTGGGCCACGAGTTGACTTGCGGGGACATCCTGCATCAGCGCGATGAGGCGGTCGACCGAGACTCCAATCTGCCGCCATTGCGTGAGGTAGAGCCCAACGAAACCCGCAGCCACCGAAAGCCCGCTGAGGTAGGAGACGAACAACGCGAAATCGCCAACCGTGAACTCGCCTTGGCGGATCTTGCCGGCGGCGAGGAGGAGGATCAAACCGATCCCGATATTGGCGAGGTTCGTCGATACGGATTGGAGAAACTCCTTGAACACCGTGTCCCTGAGCGTCGCCGTGCGACGGGCGTCATTGACGGTCCGGAGATGGTTGACGACGCGACTCTCCGCGCCGGTCGCCTTGACCGCCTGGACCGCGCCGAACATCTCGCCGAGGAGACCGGTGACGTTGCCGATCGCCTCCTGGTTGGCCTTGCGGAAACGCTCGATCCGCTTTCCCGTTTGCGACACCAGAGCGACGATCGCGAGCAACGGCAAGAAGACCCCGATCGTCAGGAGTGGGTCAATCGTGATCAGGACAATGAGGGAGAGCATCAGCATCGTGACCTGGCCGATTGGATCGAATGTCCAGGCCAGGAACATGCAGACCGCCTGGACATCGTCGCGGAATCGGCTCACGGCCTCGCCCGCCGAAACCGGCACCGATCTGGCCCCTGGATGGTCGAGGATGCGCCGCAGGATGTTCTTTCGCAGCAGGGCGCCGACGACGATGTGGAGCACCGGCTCGGCTACACCGACGACGATCGTGACCGATCGCGCGGTCCCGACCGCCACGAGCAACGTAAGGAAGGTCCAACTGTTCGCGCCAGCCGACGCGTTGTCGGAAAGGTCATTGAAGAAGCGCTGGATGATGAGACCTGGCGCCAGGGGAAGTATGTACGCGCTCATCAGGACACCGAAACCGGTTGCGAAAAAGAGCCAGCGGTGGAATGTGGCCAGGGAGCGAATCAGGAGCCAGGGGCTCATCGCTTGCCCTCCGCACTCGAAACCAGGTCGTGACCAGAACGTATCAGCTCCGCAAATCGCGAGTTGGAGTCATTGGCCAGGGAGACACGGTCGCCGTGCTCAACGATTCTCCCATTGGCCATCACGAGGACCTCGTCCGCACGCTCGATCGTCGCCAGGCGGTGGGCGATAACGATTGCCGTGCGCCCGGCGAGCAGCGCATCGATCGCGCGCTCGAGTTGCGCCTCGGTGGCGGGATCGAGCCGCGAGGAGGCCTCATCCAGAATCACGAAATCGGGATCGCGAAGGAAGACGCGGGTGAAGGCGAGCAGCTGAGCCTCGCCCGCGGAGACCCCGCCGCCACCCGAGTCCAGCATCGTGTCCAATCCCTCCGGCAATGAGGCGTGCCACTCTTCAAGCCCCAACCGGTGCAAGGCGTCGATGATGCGCTCGTTGGGAATCGAGTGGTCAAAGAGGGTGAGGTTGTCGCGCACGGTTGCCCGGAAGAGCTGGATCTCCTGCGTCACCAGTGCAACTCGATCACGGATGTCGGCGAGCGCGCAATCGCGCAGGTCAACGTTGCCGAGCCTGATTGATCCGTGGCCGGGATCGTAGAAGCGACAGAGCAATCGGGTGATCGTCGACTTTCCGCTCCCGGTCCTCCCGACCACACCGAGCACACGCCGTGGACCAAGGTGGAAGGTGATGTCGCGCAGGACGGGCTCGTCCGCTCCATAACCGAAGGTGACGTGATCGAAGTCGACCGCCAATGGTCCTGGTTGGAGTGGCTCGCCAGGGCCGTCGGTGATTGCCGGCTCAATTCGCTGGAGGGCGCGGACTCGACCAATGCTCGCTGTTGCCTGCTGGAAATCGCGCAACTGGCGCGAGATCTCCTCGACTGGTTGCATGAGCAGTTGCGTAAATTGGAAGATCACAAACACGGTCCCAAGCGTCGTCTCGCCGTCACGGTAGAGCACGGTCCCGACACCGAGGGAGACCGCCATTCCGAGCACGGCCAGCAGTTGCGAGGTTGAGAAGGAAAAGGTGCTGAGGAGGACCGCGCTCGTCTGCTTGCGAGAATACTCCCGGGCGAACTCGTCGTTCCGTCGCATCACGTAGGCAGTAGCGCCAGTGGAGCGAATGTCCTCGGTTCCACTGATCCGCTCCTCGAGAAACCCCATAAGATCGGCATGCGACTGCCGAGACGCCGCGAACCGCTCTGTTGTGAACCGGCCAAACGCCATCATCGCGGCAATCGTGATCGCTGCGAAAAGCCCAATCGTGAGTCCGATTCGCCAGTCGACTCGGGTCAGCAGCACGATCACGCCAATCGTCAGCAGCAGGTTGCCGAGGACGTTGATGATGAATCGGGAGAAGAAGTTCCCAAGCAGAAAGACATCGCCATCGACTCGCTCGATCAGCGACCCCGGGGTGTGCTGGTTGTGGAACGACATGTCGAGGTCGAGCACGTGCTGGGCGAGGTCGGCGCGGAGATTGTTGGTCGCGGTCCAGCCAACATATTCAGCCGTCCACGTCTCGAATAGCTTGATCACCTGGATCAGGATCGCAAACCCGATGTAGAGCCCGGCGATGAGCAGCAGGATGCGTAGCGGCTCGCCTTCGAGCGCCCGATCGATGAACTGGCGCAAGACAAGGGGAGAGACGAGCTGGAAGCCGGTCCCCGTGAGGAGGAGAAGCGCAAGCAGCGTGGCTCTGCCCCGTTGCGGCTTGAGATAGTCGGCAAGCAGCCGCCAGTAGTCCCGCGGCGAGGCGCCCACGTCGGTTGATTTCCTTGCGTTGTGACAACTGAAAGACGGAAGGCCGACGGTCAGCATAGCACGCGGGGCCCCCGAAAGGAACCTCTTGACGGGTCGTTCCGGAGTGGGAGAAATCTCGTCGCCGCCCACATCGGTGGGTCATCCCGAGCGGAGTCGAGGGACCCCCTGCCAGAGCAGATTGACTGTCATTCCGCCACGCGACCAGTGGAATCTTCGCCTCCGGGAACTTGACGTCAGGATTGGCGATGCACGTCGTTCTCCGACGTCACTGCGGTATCTGTGCACATCCGGTCGACACGGGGCCGGCCCACCGAAATGTGTTTGATCGCCTCAATACTCATCCCATTTCGCGATGTCCGGCGAAACGCCAAGGATGACTTCGACCTCAGCCGGGATCGCTTCCGGCGCCATCGCGAAGGCCGTGATCCGGGAGTGTCCCTCGAGGATGACCCGGCTGCGTCCACCGTCGGCGCTGACAAGGATGACTGGCGGCAGCGCCGTTCCGGAGCGTATCTTCCCGGCAAGATCGAAAAAGTGCCGGTGAAATTCATCCGCTGCGCCGAAACCGGCGAGGATCCGCTCTGCGGCAACCCGTGGCGACCGTGTGCCGCCGGAAAGCTCCATCCAATACTTGTAGCGGATGTATTTGGAATCGAGCAATTCATCCGGTGTCAGCGCCACCCAATTCCAGTCGATTCCGCTGTCGGGGAAATCGGTCAGGTACGAATTTCCGCCCGCGCCGTAGCCGCGGTAGCGGGCGAACACCTTGCGTCGTTGCACATTGTCGGCGGGGTCGTCGATGTTGGGGTGGGTGATGCGAGCGGCAGGCACGTCCTCTTCGCGGAGGCATTCGTCGATCCGGTCCCCGTAGCGGGCGTGGTGCGCGTATTCCTGCTGCAGGAAGACGGCGATCATCTCGGCCTCGCTGGAGGGACGCAGCTGCTTCAAGACGTGCTCCCGGTGACTGCGACATCCCGATGAGCCACATGGGCGCCGACCCTCATCTGCATTTGTATGGCTGTGGAGCTTGCTCCGCAGCCATACAAGACTACGGGGACGTTCGCCACAACGGGAAGAACACAAGAATCCTCCCTTACGAACGGCAGCGGAATGACCGCTTACACCTCGTCGGCGCGGAACCCGGTTGTGCCGCTGGATGGAACCTGGGCCGTGGCCGATGGCACGTAGACCAGGGCGGTGATCGTTCGGCCCTCGCGATGAACGATCACCTCAGCCTCGGGATCGTTCATCGCCCGCTCAAGTTCGGTGTTGGCGTTGGCGTCACGCGCGCCAACGACGTAAAGCGCCACACCCTGGAGACGTTGGGCGACACCGAGCACGGCGCCGTCCTCGTTGGTGATCGCCTCACCATCGAGCGGATCTTCATACGCCTCCTCCGCATATCGCTCCTCTTCGGCCTCGGCCGGGGGCTTGAGGATTTCATCCTTGATCCGATTGGCGATGTACATGCCCACGGTGCGATGCATCATGTTGTGTTCCTCCGATCAAAGCACCCGAAGATGTTTCGTGTAGGGCCGCGGACCATGAGTCCGCCGGCGCCCCCGCGGTTTCGTGTAAGGCCGCTGACCTGGTGTCCGCCCGCCCGGTAGAGCGCGCTACTCCAACTTGAAATACTTGAAACTCTCTGCGAATTCGCCGGTTAAATCGTCCTTGTACGGATTGGCGGCGGCGGTGTCCCGTGCCCAGCCCCGAATCATCTCCTCTGGATCCCAATAGCGAACCTGGCTGGCATGGGCATTCAGGGCGCGCAATTTGATCTCAATTGTATCCGTGATATCGATCCATACGTCGGGCGATTGAGTGGCAAACAGATAAACCTCGCTCACCTTGTGCGGTTCCAAACCCTCCGCGAGCAACTCCGGAAAGGTCATCCGGTCGCGAGCCGACGGAAACACGGCCGCCAGCGACGCCTCGCCGGCCGCGATGTGGTCGGGATGGTTGATGTATTCCTGACCGGACCAGCGCATCGATGGATCCATGCAGAGCAGCACGTCCGGCTTCGCCTGGCGGATGACACGGGTCAACGCCAGCCGCAGGTCAAGATCGGCGACGAGCGTTGCATCCTTGTAGCGCAGGAATCTCAGTTGCTTCACTCCCAGAAGATCGCACGCCGCCTGCTGCTCGATTTCACGCATTGCGGCCAGCCGTTCACCAGTCATTTCCAGGTCGCCGCTGCCCTTGTCGCCACTGGTGATCGAACAATACGTCACTTCCGCGCCTTCGTTCACCCACTTCGCCACGGTTCCGGCGCTGCTGAACTCGACATCGTCGGGATGCGCCTGGATGACCAGCACGCGCTTGGAAACTGTCGGCTCAACTGGTGTGTCGGTCATCGATGCATCCTCTTATTCCTGATCTGGCCGGCCCGGCGGCTGGGAGCGGCTATGATTGACTCAACGTAGTGTCGCAAGGCACCGTCCGAAGCGCATCCGCCGCTTGCCCAGTCTTCGACTCTCGCTCTCGCCCCGGAAAGATGCATGATCCAGGAACCCGCGGCAAACTCTGTCAACCTCACCGCGCCATCACCCGATCCACGCCTGCTTCCGCCGCGGGAGCATCTCGACCCGCGCGCGCGGACCATGTGGTATGTGGCCGAAGTCATCCAGACCGCGATTTGGCTGGTTATCGTGGGCGTCACGGCGGCGGCGGTTATTCGGTTTACCTCGATTGATTCGCGTTGGGTGATCCTGGCGGCGGCGGTGATTTTCGTTTTCAGCATCGTCGAAGGCGCGATCAGTCCAGCTTTGAGATATCGTTACTGGCGTTACGAGATTCGTGACGATGAGGTCGATCTCCAGCACGGTGTGCTGATGAAGACCCGCCAGCTCGTCCCAATGTCGCGAATCCAGCACGTCGATACTCGGCGTGGACCGTTGCAACAACGGTTCGGCCTTTCCAGCGTCGTCTTCTTCACCGCGGCAGGGTCCATGGAAATACCGGCGCTGTCGCAAGTACACGCAGCCGATGTGCGCAACAGGATCGCCGAGCTGGCCAAGGTTCACGATGACCTCTAGCGACTGCGAGGGGCGACCGAATCCTCGCGGGGGAGGACCTCGCAACTTCCCGCCCAGTGTCGAGCGAGGCATGTGACCATGGCGGGGGAATCGCAATCATCGGTCACGACACTATCCGAATTACCCCCGTCCGATGCCGCGGAGTGGCGGCAGGCGCATTGGGCGTTCATCGTGATCGGGGCGCTTCGCAACATGCGGGGCTGGATCGTGCCGTTGGCGATTGTGGCTGTAACTCAGGGAATCAGCGGCTCCAGGGCAGACTATTTCTGGTACGGATTCGCCGCACTGGCGACGGTTGGCGCCGTTGGCGCGAGCCTGGTCGAGTGGTGGATGTATCGCTACCGCGTCAGCAACCGCGACATCACACTCAAATCCGGCATTATCTCCAAGCAGGAACGGGTGATCCCGTTTGAGCGCATCCAGTCCGTCGACCTTTCCGAAGCGCCCCTGGAGCGCCTTTTCAAGGTGATGAAGGTTAAAGTCGAAACTGGGGCGGGGGGAGGCGCCGAGGCTGAAATCCAGGTGCGGGCCTTGAAACGCGACGACGCGGTCAAGATGCGGTCACAGCTCCTCGCCGCGCGGCAGCGATTCCTCGGTGAGCATGTACCGGCTCACCAAGGCGCTCCGATCGACGATCCAACTCCGGCAGTGGCCTCGCTCGACGCACTCGGCGATGGACACCTGATCCGGAAGATTTCGACGAAAGAATTACTCATCGCCGGGGCATCGTCGGGCCGCGTCGGCGCCGCGGCGGCAATTGCCGGAGCCTTCGTGCAGTTCGGCCAGGATCTGATCCCCAGACGCCTCTGGGAACGGTTGCCATGGGACGGATTCGCCGATGCCGCAAGCAACGTCCAGATCGTCGCCGGCCTGGTCGGCATTCTCGGCCTGATCGCGTGGCTGATCTCGATCGTGACGACCGTGCTCACCTTTGGTGGCTTCGAACTCAGGCGCGCTGGCGACCAGTTGCAGGTGCGGTACGGTCTGCTCGACCGGCGCCGAACGACCATCCCGATCCGCAGAATCCAGGCAATTCGGGTGGTCGAAGGGTTGCTTCGGCAGCCATTCGGATATGCCGAGATCCGGTTCGATTCGGCCGGGTTCGGCGCCGACCAGGGCGCCAGCGGCGTGCTCAGCCCGCTCCTGCCCAAGCGTGATGTGGTGTCGCTCCTGATCGAAACCTGCCCCGACTTCGCGGCCGAACTTGAACCTTCCGGGTTGCGGCGGTTGCCCACTCGGGCCCGCCGCCGGTACATCGTGTCCGCCTCGGTCGGCTGGGTGATTATGGTTGGCATCGCGGCGGGCATCGCCTGGCGGTTCCTCGACTATCCGGTGTGGTGGGCGCTTTCGCTGCTGCTGGTGACCCCGGTGTTTGCCCTGTTTGGCGCAATGCGTTATCGCGATGCGGGTTGGTTTGTCGATGACGGAATGTTCATCTTGCGGTGGCGGGGAGTTTCCCGAGTGACCGTGCTGACGCGGGTGCGGCGGCTGCAACATCGGCGGCTGCAGTCCGATCCGTTTCAACGCCGTGCCGATTTGGTGACGTTTCGTACGGCGGTGGCGTCGGGTGGCTCCCTGGAAGGGTTCAGCCTTCCCCACCTCGATGGAAGGGACGGTGAGGTGTTGGTGGAGCAACTCGGCGGCGCGTTGCCGAGAGCCACGGCGTCGCGTCGCCGCCAACGTCCGGCGCTCCCAGTGGATGTTGATTTCGGGTTGACCTGATGGTGAGGAGACGCCCTGTATCCAAGCGAACCTCGGCCGGATCGAGACGATAAGGCGTCGAACCGCAGCGTAGTCGACGCTCCGGCAGGCGGGCAGCCAGCGGCCATCCGCCAGCACGCCGCGTTGGCTCAATCTTCCGAGTAGTGTTCGCCAGTTGCGACGACCAGGCCGCGGCGGACCGCGACGCTGGCCGCAAGCGTCCGCTTGTTCACGCCCAGCTTGGCGAGGATGTTGCTGACGTGTGTCATCGCTGTGCGCGGGCTGATGAAGAGCGTGTCCGCAATCTCCTTATCGCTCAATCCGTTGGCCAACAGCACCAGCACCTCGCGCTCCCGTGGCGTGAGCCCTAGCTTGTCGGCGGCGGTCTCCCCGGCGCCAGGGTCTGATACTGGGGCGACCTGAGCGAGACGCGCGTCTTCAGCCTCGGAAATGGCCTCGGCCAATACGATGGCCTCGTCAACCGCGGTTTCCAACGATCGCTGTTTGCCCGATTCGAAGGCCGAATCGAACCCGCCCGCGCCCAGTTGGGTGTGCAGCTCGGTCAGCAACTCATCGATCTCGAGACGGCTGCGATGAGTGATCCCGATCTGGTGGCCCTCGCGCATCGCCGTCGTGCCGCCAATCAGGCGCGCCGCTGACACGTAGCGCTCGTCATGCGCCGCGGCGGCAGCCAGCGCATCGACGACATCGGCCATTAACCGGCGCGATCCCATTTGACGGAGGATGAAGAGGCTCTGGGTCAACAGCCGCATGCCGACCTTGAGCTTGCCGCGACGAACCGAGATCTTTCCCTGGCCGAGCAGGATGCCTGCCTTGCTGAACGCGTCGTCAACCTGGACGGCGTATTCCATTCCCTCTGCATACAGGAGTTCCGCCGCATCTGTATCGCCACGAAGGTAGGCAACCATTCCAAGATTGCTCAGCGAGATTCCGATGCCACGTTTGTTGCCGATTTCCCGGCGAATCGCCAACGCTTCGTTGTGATAGGCGTCCGAGAGGTCGTAGTCTTCCTCGAAGCAGGCGATATCTCCCAGATTACTCAATGTTGTCGGAAGCGCAATCGTGTCACCGATCTGGCGACGAATCGAGAGGCTTCGCTCAAGCAAGACCTTGGCGGCATCGAACTTGCCCTGGATCAATTCCAGCAGGCCTATGTTGTTCAGCTCATCGCCGATGCCGCTGTTGTCATCGATCGAATCGTACAGTTCCATACTCTGCATGTAGCAGGCATGAGCTTTGGTGTACTGACTCAATTCGAGCGCTAGATTTCCGAGATTGTTAAGGGCCAGCGCACGAATCCCGACCGGCACGCCGGTGGCGACGTTGAGGGACCGGCTCAGCCAGCGCGAACCCTCGCTCAGTTGCCCTCTGGCCAACCAGTATCGCCAGAGCCCGGATCCTAACCTCACGCCGTGCGCCGAGGCATCTCCGTCGAGATCCAGGCCAGCTTGGAGCGCAAGTCGCAGGTTGCCGACTTCATGATCGAGGCGACGCAGGATGATGTGCTGATTGGGTCCGATCAGATCGAACTCGAGCGACACCACGAGGTCGGTAAAGAATCGCAACAGGCGACGACGCCCAACGTCCGTTTCGCCCGCATCGTTGAGTTGGCCAAGCCCGAATTCTCGAATCGTTTCCAGCATCCTGAAACGATATTCATTCTCTCCGTGGTCAACCCGAAGAATCAGACTCTTATCCAAGAGTGAAAGCATGGAGTCGAGAATGTCGACCGGTCCATCAGGTAAATCATCATCTTCCCCGGGGAAGTCGACGACCTCCGTGGCGGCGCCGAGCGAAAATGAACCGCTGAACATCGCCAACCGCCGGAAGACTACCCGTTCTTCGGGACTCAGCAGGTCGTAACTCCAACGAATCGCAGCGCGCATCGTCCGCTGCCGTGACGGCAGATCGCGCGGACCCCCGGTCAGCACTTCCAGTCGATCGGTAAGGCGTTTCAACAATGATTCCGCTGCAAATATCTTGATCCGGGCGGCTGCCAGCTCAAGCGCGAGCGGCAATCCATCGAGCCGCGTGCAGATTTCGGCCACGACGCGGGCATTCCGTGCCGTCAGTTCAAACTCGGGATTTGCGGCCCGAGCACGCTGCACGAAGAGCGCAACTGCCTCGTTTGAGGCCAACGCCTGGAGGTCACTGACAGCATCAGGGTCCGGGGGCACGAGTGGGGGAACGGTGAATTCCTGCTCACCCTGCACATGCAAGGGCATGCGGCTGGTGACCAGCGCCTTCACCAGCGGACATTGCGAGAGCAAGTCGACGACGACGACGGCCTCGCCGACGACATGCTCAAAGTTGTCCAATACAAGCAAGACTTGAGCGTCGCCGAAAGTGGTTACCAGGCGAGACATCAACGTTGCCTGATCACCGACCGGAACGCCGATCGCCTGGGCGATAGCCGATCGAACCAGCGTTGCCTCACGTACTGGCGCCAGGTTCACGAATACCACCCTCCAATCATCGCGCTCGGAGAGGAGGCCGGCAACGCGCAGAGCGAGGCGAGTCTTGCCTACGCCGCCTGGCCCGGTGAGTGTGAGCAATCGCAAATCGGGTTTGTCGATGAATCCGAGTGAGGCGTCGATTTCGTGGGCGCGGCCAACCAATGGCGTCAGCGGGCGGGGTATCGGTTCCGCGCTGAATGATCGAACCTGTCCGACTTTGCCTGGCTCCACTGGTCCCTTGGTTGTGGGCGCCTCAATCATGGTTGCTCAACCGCTGAACGAACCAACCCTCGTCAGTGGAACTACCCCAGTAACTTGCCGTGAAACCGTCACTCCAGCCTCACGCACGTTCCCCACCTGACGAGAATCGGAACGCTCGCGAGCGGCCAGAAGGTTCAGTCCATTGCGGAACAATTTCCCGAAAGCAGGGGGCGCGCCCCCCTCCGGGATCCAGCAATGGCGAGGGACACAGGACCACTGCCCTTCGACAGGTGCAGATGACGGTGAAAACATCTCGTCGGAGCATGCGGCGACATGACCGTTGTGCTCTGCAACCCCCGAGTCAGAGCACACGCCCAGCGTGCACGTCCCACACCGTTTCGTCAAGCGTTAGGCATGACCAAGATCCTGCCATGACGAGGGCCGCTTTGGATCAAGTGGCAACGACATCCGGAGTGGGGGAGAAAACGTGACGAAAATTCAGTGACATTGGCCGCCTCGGAGGCAGGGGCAAGGACGCTCGCCAGGCCGCTATTCGTGCAGAATTCGCGCTGAAGCCCCGCACGTGGCATCCAGCCGGGGTCGCCAAGCCGTATAGTCAGGGACGACAGCGTCCCGAGGATGGCTTACCGGAGCAAACCCACCATGATCACCCGGCGACAACTCGCAACCTGTTCGCTGATACTTGGCGCTACGCTTGGGCCGGCTCGATTGGCGGCACAGACCGGCTCGACAACTCCGCTTGGCGGCTGGTCCACGGCCAGCCTCGCCGAACTCGGCTTTGACCCAGCCCTCGGAGAGCGGATCGTGGCCGCGATGCCGGATTATCCGGCCGCCACCGGCGTTTGCGTGGTGCGCCGCGGCCAGCTCGGATTCGAGCATTACCGCGCCGGTCACGACACCGGAACCCTCGTCAACATCCGTTCTGTCTCAAAGAGCGTGACAAGCATCCTGGTCGGCATTGCCCTGCAGCGAGGAGACCTCGAAAGCATCGACCTCGCGGTCGGCGATCTCATCTCGGATCGCATTCCCGAAGACGCTGATCCCGCCGTGGCCGAGATCACGCTGCGCAGCTTCCTTTCCATGACATCCGGGTTGTGGTGGGACAACCACGACGACTGGTCGATGTTGCTGCCGGCCGAGAACTGGGTGGAAAACACGCTCCGCCAACCGATTGTCGCCGAGCAAGGTTCGACGTTCGTCTACAACACTGGAGGCTCCCACCTGCTTGGGGTGGCGCTGGCCGCGGTTGTCGCTCGACCACTCGAGGACTACGCCGAGCAGCATCTGTTCGAGCCTCTGGGGATTCACCGAGGTGACTGGATGCGCTCACCTCAGGGTGAGGTGAATGGGGGAGCCGGGCTGGAGTTGCTGCCCACCGATATGGCCAAGCTTGGACAACTGCTTCTCCAGGGCGGTCGCTGGAATGACATCCAGGTGCTCCCTGATGACTTCTCGAGAGCCGCGACGACGCAACAAAGCGACGGCGAGAGCGTTACCGGCGGTTCGATCGGGGTTCCGTATGGTTTCCAGTGGTGGGTGACGAACGCCACCGGCTACGAGGCGTTCTTCGCGCTTGGTTTCGGTGGGAACTACATCTATGTTGTGCCCGAACTCGATCTTGTGGTGGTGGTTGCCGCCGGATTCGGGGAAGGAGAGCGGCCAGTGCTGACCTCCCACCGCCCGATTTCGGAGCAGATCGTGATTCCGGCCGTGATTGCCTGATTTCGGCGCCGTGGACCAAAGTTCACCCTTAATCGAAGGTAGGGCGGGCCAAGCCGGCCGTGACCGATGCCTTGCCAATCGCCTTGCCAATCGCAATTGGCTCGCATGAGCCACGCCTTGGGGGAGCGTGACGAGTTGGGACGCCCTCAAATTGCGCCAGTACTTGACAGCTAGCCCGATTGGTGCTTCCTTTATTGGGCACAACGGCGGCAAAGTGAAGATTCGCATTTAGCAAGGAGCAAGTTCCATGCGCGATTTCCGTAAACTTCAGGCCGGTATCAAATCCCGACCCGTATCCCGGCGTTCTCTTGTCCGTGGGGCCACTGTGGCCGGTATGACCGCCTCACTCGGCGCCTATGCCGCGCGAGCCCAGGAGGCAACCCCGGCAACACCGGTCATGACAACCCCCACTGTCGACATCTCCGGCACCTCGCTCAGCATTTTGCAGTGGCAGCATTTCGTGCCCGTCTGGGATGCATGGTTCGATGTATTCGTCGACGAGTGGGAAGCGGCGACCGGCGTCACCGTGACCGTCGACCGCGTCAACACCGCCGACATTCCCGCTGCCTTCGCCGCCGAAATCGAGGCCCAACAGGGACACGACATCGTCGAGCATATTGCCTCGCTTCCACAGTACGAGGAGGCGGTCCTCGACATGACGGACCTCGTCGCCGAAGCGACTGCCCGGCACGGCGCCCAACTCGATATGTGCATGAGGAACTCCTACAACCCGACCACCAACAAGTTCTATGGTTTCACGCATGGCTACGCGCCTGACCCAGCCAACTACCGCAAGAGTCTATGGACGGAAGTTGGCTTTGACGATGGCCCCGCCACGTTTGACGAGCTGCTTTCCGGCGGAACCCAGATTTTCACCGATCAAGGCGTCCAGATGGGCATCGGGATGTCCCAGGAGATCGACTCCAACATGGCCGCCCAGGCCATGATTTGGGCCTTCGGCGGTTCGGTGCAGGACGAGAACGAGAACATCACGATCAACAGCCCGGAAACGCTTGCGGCCGTTGAATTTATGAAGGAGCTGTTCGAAAGCTGCATGACCCCTGAGGTCTTCAGCTGGAACGCGGCGTCCAACAATCAATTGCTCGTCGCCGGTCAGGCATCGTACATCCTCAACTCGATTTCGGCCTACCGCACCGCACAGGAGCAGCAGCCGGAAACCGCCGACGACATCTTCCTCAGCTTGCCGCTCGTTGGGCCAGGTGGAGATGAGCGCGCGCTGGCTCACGGACACGCCGTATTCACGGCGATGATCCCGACCTATGCCGCAAACCCGGACGCCGCCAGGGAGTTCCTGCTTCATCTCACCGCCAACTACCAGGCCGTGGTTGACGAAAGCCTCTTCTATAACTTCCCGGCGTTCCCGGACACCTACCCGGAACTTACCCAGGATGGCGGACCGCTCGACGAAGATCCGTACGGATCGAACCCGCCGGACAAGCTGAGTGTGTTGAAGACGGCCAACGACTGGACCGTGAACCTTGGCTGGCCGGGTCCAGCCAATGCCATGATCGGCGAGGCGTTCAACACGTTTGTGCTCTCGGACATGATGGCCCTGGCGGCGCGTGGCGACATGACGCCGGCAGACTCCATCGCCCAAGCCGAAGCCACGCTCAACGAAATCGCCCAGAACTGGCGCGATGAAGGTCTCATGGGCGGAGGCGAGTAGATGCGCTCCGACCGGTGACCAACGAGAGGTGATTCCGAGGAACGATCCAGGTGTGGGGTCACCCGGCGCAACCGGTTAATTATGATTCCGACGAAGGAGGAATCTCCTGCCGCGGCAGCTTTGACTCGACGTTCGCCGCGGCGGGAGATTCCATTGGGGGGAGGCGTTTTCCGCCGGGATGACAATTAACGTGCTTTGCGCCGACATCTTGGAGGACTGACTCGGGATGTCCTTCTCCAGCCGCTAACGCTCACGGTCAGAAGGACGATGTCGGGGGCGCATTGCTTTTGCGCCGACGCATCGTTTTCACACGATCCACATCAGGGACGGAAGAATGGCGATTGTCGAAACACGGAAGATCACCAAGGAATTTGACGGCGGGGCAGTCAAGGTCGTCAAAGACATCGATATCAAGACGGTTGATGGAGAGTTCCTTGTGTTGCTTGGTCCATCCGGTTGCGGCAAGACCACGCTGCTGCGGATGATTGGCGGACTCGAAAAACCAACCTCGGGAGAGATCCTTATCGCCGATCAGGTGGTCAATCACCTCCCGCCGCGTGCCCGCCAGATCGCGATGGTCTTCCAGAGTTATGCCCTCTATCCGCACATGAACGTGAAGAACAACATTGCGTTTCCGCTCAAGGCCGCCAACGTCGACAAAGTGGAACAAAAGCGAAAGGTCGAATGGGCTGCCGGGATTCTTGGAATCGACCAGTTGCTCGACCGCAAACCCCGCCAGCTCTCCGGCGGTCAACGCCAGCGCGTGGCGCTCGCCCGAGCCCTTGTCCGCGAGCCCAATGTCTTCCTGCTCGACGAACCGCTCTCAAATCTCGATGCCCAGCGCCGGGCGTCGGCTCGCGACGAGTTGCAACAGTTCCAGCATGAAATCGGCACGACCACGATCTACGTCACCCACGACCAGGTTGAGGCGATGGGCATGGGACACAGGATCGCGGTGATCGACAGCGGCACAGTCCGCCAGATTGGCACGCCAAGGGACATTTATGAAGACCCGGCAGACACCTTCGTCGCGACCTTTGTCGGCTCGCCACCAATGAATTTGATTCCGCGCGACGATGATTTGATCGGTTTCCGGCCAGAGAACCTCCATCTCGCGCCCAAGAGCGGCGCCGATGCCGCCTCCGGATTGAGTTTTAACCTGACATCGATTCGCCAGGAATACCTCGGCTCCGAGAAGCTCGTGTACGGCGAGGTGGAAGGGGTCCGCACCGTCGCCCGGATGGCCGCCAACGCGACAGTTCCGACCGCCGATGGGGGAGATGTGACGCTCGTCATCGACAACGCCGATATCAGGATCTTCGATCGCAAGTCGGGCTTGCGCAAGCAGCCCGCGATGGCGACGATCCCCACCGGAGTCGCGTAATGAGCGCGCCGGCATTGACAACCCGGAATGTGGGCAAACGCTACTTTTTCGACAGCGAGCGAGTGCTCGGTCCCCTGATGCTCTTCCCGGCAGTAATCTATATTGTCGCGCTCGTTGGCTTTCCGCTGATCCTTGCTGTGCTTTACGCCTTCAGCGATGTCACCGTCGGCGATCCGCGGATCACCGGGACCGAGAACTTTGTCGGATTCGAAAACTTCCGCGATGTGTTCAACGACCGGGTCTTCCAAAAGGCGCTCCGCAATACGATCGTCTTCACGCTCGTCTCGCAGGTGTTCGTGATCGTGCTCGCCAATGTCCTCGCGCTGGTGCTGTCAGCCGATTTCCACGGCAAACGCCTGGTCCGCTTTCTCGTCCTGCTGCCTTGGACCACGCCAATCGCCCTCGGCGTGCTGGGTTGGTTCTGGATGCTCGATTCCGTGTACAGCCCGATCGACTATGCGATGCGGCAGATGGGATTGCTTGGTCCTGATTCGGTCTTTGGCCCCGGCCGGAACATGTATTGGCTGGGCAAGACCGATCTCGCCCAGGGAGCAGTTGTGCTGGTCCATATTTGGCGTACGTTGCCGCTCGCGACCGTGATCCTGCTGGCAGGGCTAACGTCGATTCCGCAGGACGTGAAGGACGCCGCGAATGTCGATGGCGCCGGATTTTGGCGTCAACTCTTTTATATCCGGTTGCCGCTGCTGCTGCCGATCATGGCTGTCGCCGTCCTCTTCAGTCTCGTGTTCACTTTCACCGATCTCTCGGTTTCGCTGGTGCTCACTCGTGGCGGACCCGTCAACGACACGCAGGTGCTTTCGACCTGGGCCTATTTCAGGGGCATCCAGGGCGGCAATCTCGCCCAGGGCGCAGCGATCGCGCTGTTCATGCTGCCGGTGCTGATCGCGATCGCGATCGGGATGCTGCGACTTGCTCGCCGATCGGAAAATAACTAGATGGCTGCGCTTCCTCCAACTCAGCGGTTCGCCTCGGAAGAAAGCGGCCGCGGCAAGCATGTCCTGGCGCGGACCGTGCTCTACGGCACGGCAGTGATTTTCTCGTTGTTCGCGGCTATCCCTTTTGGTTGGATGGTCCTGACGATGTTCAAGACGAACAACGATCTCTACAACCCGAGGAACAATCCATTCCTGTATAACGATCCACCGACGCTCGCCAACATCGATCTGTTATGGAATGACACCAGTTTCCGGACATTCATTTTCAATACGTTCCTCATCGCGATCGTCGTGATGGCGATCACCGTGATCATAGTGGTTCCCGCCGCCTACAGCCTGGTCCGGCTCTCCGGCCGATGGGGCTCCAACCTCGGCATTCTGATTTTCCTCGTGTACCTTGTGCCGCCGACGCTCCTGTTTATTCCGATGACTGGCGTGATCGCCGATCTTGGTCTGCAAAATTCGAAGTGGTCGATGGCGCTCGTTTATCCGACGTTTACAATCCCGTTTTGCACATGGTTGATGATGGGATTCATGCGCAGCGTGCCGTGGGAGATTGAGGAACAGGCGATGATCGACGGATACAGCCGGATTGGCGCGATCTGGCGAACCGTGATCCCGATCTCGATTCCCGGCATCCTGACCGTGGTGATCTTCTCGTTCACGCTGACGCTGCACGAATTCGTCTACTCACTGGCGTTCGTCCAGAGTTCGGGGGAAAAGACGGTCAGCGTGGGCGTCTTCACCGAGTTGATCCGCGGGGATGTGTATTTCTGGCAGTCGCTGATGGCCGCGGCGGCCCTCGTCGCGATACCGGTGGCGCTGCTCTACAACTACTTCCTGGATCGCTTCATCGCCGGATTCACGCTCGGCGCGGTCAAGGGGTAGTCGAGCGGCAATAGGGGAAATCCCGCGGCCCGGAGCCGGACATCAATCTCGTTGCTGACCCGACTCGCCGATTGTTTCCACCGGATTGGAGGTCGTGGAACTCCCGCGAATCCGTTCCGGCAACTCTCGAAACCAGCGGAGTGCGGCCTCTTCATAGAGCATTCCAAAGCGGGTTGTCGCTATCACGAATGGGTTCTCTTCCTGGAACGAATCGGGAAGCGTCGTCACGAGTGCACGGTCTTTGGCGAGCCGCTCGGCGTGGATGTTTTCATGGCGCTTCACATATCCCGAGAGCAAATCTTCAGGAACGTGTTGTCCGAACATAATCGTCACGAGCAACGGGAAACGGATGATTTCCCTGCCCGGTTCCTGGAGAATCCATTCGACAAATGCTGATCGGCCCGCGAACGTAATGCTGAATGGCTGGCGATCGCGCGAGCCGCGTTCCCCAGCTTCGACAAGTCCGGCCCTCGCCATTGCGTTCAGTTCGCGATACACCTGGCTCTGTGTCAACGACCAGAAATTCCCGATTCTCTGTTGAGCCACTGAGACCAGCTCCCATCCGGTCATGGGGCGCTCATGCAGGAATCCGAGGAGTGACCCTCCCGTCGCATTGATTGTGTACTCAGACATTCGACGTTCCTCCTGGCCATGCCTTGACATTCCACATTGTCATGTTGATACTGGAGAGGTGATATTCCACATTGGAATGTTATCGCAGTGTGGGGCGGTATGGAAGGACAGCACGATGCCACCTGTCATCGAAGTCGAACACCTTCAAAAGCGGTACGGCTCATTCGAAGCCGTGAAGGATGTGTCGTTTTCTGTCGAACAAGGGGAAATCTTTGGCATCCTCGGCCCGAATGGCGCCGGCAAGACGAGTACGGTCGAATGCATTCAGGGTCTTCGGGAGCCAACTTCCGGTTTGATCCGGATGTTCGGGATCGACGCCATCAACGACCGCTCACAATTGCGCGGCAGGATCGGCTCGCAACTGCAGGAATCTGCGCTCCCGGACCGGATGAAGGTGTGGGAGGCGCTCGATCTCTTCGCGTCGTTCACGTCCGGCGGGCCGGAATGGAGGGTGCTCCTCGATCAATGGGGACTGACTGAAAAGGCCAAGACATCGTTCGCCGATCTTTCAGGCGGTCAGCAACAGCGGCTCTTCATTGCGCTTTCGCTCGTGAATGAACCGGAGGTCGTGTTCTTCGACGAGCTGACGCAGGGATTGGATCCCGGCGCCCGGCGCGTGGCCTGGGACCTGATCCGAGAAATCCGGGAACGGGGGGCCACGGTGGTGATCGTAACGCACTACATGGATGAGGCGGAACAGCTCTGCGATCGACTGGCGGTGGTTTCTGGTGGGGAGGTGATCGCCACCGGGAGGCCGCAAGATCTGATCGCGAATTCGGGCCGCGGGATCCGGGTGCGCTTCAGCACCCAAGTCCCCGATCTCTCATGGCTGGAGTCGATTGATTTCGTGAGTGCGGTGTCGCGCCACGGCAATGCGGTCGAGGTGACGGGTACTGGCCCGGTCCTGGCCCTGACGGCGTCCGCGCTTGTCGCCCACGGCATCGTGCCCGCCGATCTTCGTGCCGTGCAACCCAGCCTGGAAGACGTTTACCTGGATATGATCGGGACCGGAGAGGAGGTGGGGGACAATGCGCGCGTTCGCAAAATTGACGTGGGTTGAGCTCAAGCTGTTCACCCGCGAACCATTTGCGGTGATCTTCACCTTCGCGTTTCCTCTGATCGTCCTGATCGTGCTGATCAACTCGTTCCAGCCTGAAGAAGGTGGATTTGGCGGGTTCGGCGATGCGGACCCTTCCGATTACTACCTCGCCAGCTACGTCGGAGTCGTGATCGCCGCCGTCGGATTGATTGCCCTGCCGGTGCACATTGCAACATATCGGGATCGGGGCATCCTCCGCCGCTTTCGTGCAACCTCCCTCGCGACGTGGACTATTGTCGGCGCCCAAGCCGTCGTCGGGCTCCTGATGGCGATCGCAAGCAGCGCTGCCCTCATCGTCTTTGGCAGAATCTTCTACGATGCCAACGTTCCGGATTCACCTGGTCTTGTGCTGATTGGTTTCATTGTCGGAACACTTACATTCCTGAGCTTGGGCGTGTTGCTTGGCATCGTCACCCGCAACGCTCGTGCGGCGCAGGCCGTGGGCATGATGCTGTTCTTTCCGATGTTCCTGATGTCGGGCGCCGGACCGCCCCAGGACATCATGAGCAGCGGCATGCGTGCCGTTTCCGACGTGCTGCCGCTCACCTGGGTCGTGCGGTCCCTGCAGCATCCCTGGCTTGGCGAAAGCCAGAACTGGACCAACCTGATCCTGCTCGGCGGTCTCTTCGCGGTATGCATCGCACTCTCGATGCGGTTCCTGCGCCGCGCCTGACAACGTGATTGCCGCGAATCAAACGGATCAATATGGTGTTGATGGCCATCACTGTCCCTCCGGTTTCGGGTCTCGGGCCGGGCGCGTTCGGACCCGCAGATTCTTTGGCCGGCACTTGGCGCGGCCGCTGCCGGTTCGGGCCCTGTTCGACCCGGGTATGGCCTATGCTGGAGGCTTGACGTTTGCCTGGCGCCAAACCGATTGTCAGGATCTCGATGCTTCCGTCGTTGCCTAGCAACCCAAACCCCCGGGCGGCTGTCTCCACGTTCTTCGCGGTCGTGGGCTTCATCAGTGCAAGCTGGATCACGCGGATACCGGCGCTGACCTCGAAACTCGATCTCGACACAGCCCAACTGGGCATTCTGCTGCTGTTCATCGCAATCGGTTCGCTCCTCGCCTTCCAGTTCATCGGCCGCCTCATTGAACGGTATGGAAGCAACCGGACAACCTTCCTCTTTTGCCTCGGGTTCGTCGCGGCGCTGGCGCTGATGGCGGTTTCCCCGAACGCGGCGATCCTTGGCGGATCGTTGTTCATCTACGGTTTCGGCTTCGGCGCCACCGATGTCGCGATGAACGCCCAGGGCGTGACGGTTGAGCACAAGCTCAGGAAACCGATCATGGGATCGCTCCACGGTTTCTTCAGCCTCGGCGCACTGGTTGGCGCCGCGCTCAGCGGGATCCTTGCCCAGCTCGGAGTCAGCCTGGTTCCAAACTTGGTCGCCTTCAGCGTGATGGGACTAGCAGTCGCGGTTTGGGCCAACGGAGGCCAGATCGAGGACGAGCCGGTTACGCCAGGCGAGGCGCCGGGGGAAAAGGGACTGCGATTCTCGCTGCCGCCTCGAGTGCTTTGGCCGCTGGGTGTGATCGCCTTTTGCGGGGCGGTCGGCGAAGGGGCGATGGCCGACTGGAGCGCCCTCTACGTGCATGATGAGCTCGGCGGCAGCGAAGGGACAGCGGCCCTGGCGTTTGCGGCGTTTTCGACGACGATGCTGATCGGACGGTTTGCCGGGGACAAGATCGTCTCGAGATTTGGCCCGGGGAACGTGGTTCAGACAGGAGCGATCGTTTCCGCGATGGGCTTGGGCGGTGGACTCTTGATCGAAGGCGCCGGGTCGGCGATCGTTGGCTTCAGTGTGATGGGCATCGGGCTCGCGTTCGTCTTCCCGGTGGTCTACAGTGCAGCCGGTTCGACACCGGGCATTCCCAGTGGGCGCGGCGTGGCGGCGGTCGCGACAATCGGGTACACGGGGTTTCTCGCCGGGCCGCCGTTGCTGGGACTGCTCGCAAGAGTGACCTCGATCCGGCTTTCACTGTTCGTGGTGGTCGCCTTAATTGCGGTGATCGCCTTCTTCACCTCGTCGCTCAATCGTGACCGAGTCGCGGCGTAAGCGCCGTCCGTTGTGGGTATGGACCCCACCCAATTCCCATCTTCGATGGGCGATGGAGCGCTGCCTGGTCAATCTGCGTGGCGCGTCCCCTGAGTTCCGGCTTGACCTCCAGCAGGCATGAGCAACCGGGAGCCGTTCTGATCTTCTTGCGGTCCAAGACGTGCACTTTGCGCTTTGACATCACCATCGAAACCAGTCGGGAACAGGATGCACGATCCCAAGTTCATAGTCAGCAAGCTGGAAGAAGCGAACTTGACGTTCGTACATTACAATCGGCTCAACGTCGGGTTGAGCGACGTCCGGCGGGGCGATCAGGAACGAACCGGGTCGTTTGCGGATGGCTGCCAAGTGGTTGGGTTGTGACTTTCGGAAAGGGGAGTTGAATGAGCGGGGTACGAGTGCTGGTCGGGACGCGCAAGGGCGCGTTCATCCTGACATCGGACGAAGCGCGGAATAATTGGGACATCAGCGACCCGGTGTTTGCGGGATGGGAGATGTATCACCTCAAAGGGTCGCCAGTCGACCCGAACCGTTTGTACGCGTCCCAAACGAGCGACTGGTTCGGTCAAACGATGCAGCGATCCGACGATGGGGGCAAGACCTGGGAGCCGATAGGCAACGAGTTTGCGTACGACGGCGTCGCTGGCACCCACCAGTGGTACGACGGCACGCCGCACCCATGGGAATTCGCGCGCGTTTGGCACCTCGAACCTTGCCTGACAGATCGCGACACGGTCTATGCCGGGGTTGAAGATGCCGCGCTGTTCAAATCGGTCGACGCTGGACAGACCTGGCGGGAACTTTCCGGGCTGCGCATGCATTCCACCGGAAACAGTTGGCAACCGGGCGCCGGTGGGATGTGCCTGCACTCGATTGTGCTGGACAAGGACAATCCCGACAGGATGTTCGTCGCGATTTCGGCGGCGGGCGCGTTCCGGAGCGATGACGGCGGCGCCTCGTGGAAGCCCATAAACCAGGGCCTGCACTCCGAATACATCCCGGATGCGACTGCTGAGGTCGGGCACTGCGTCCACAACATCGCGATGCACCCGACGCGTCCGAACACGCTGTTCATGCAAAAGCACTGGGACGTATTGCGCACCGACGATGCCGGCGAGATGTGGCATGAAGTGAGCGGCAACTTGCCAAGCGATTTCGGGTTCCCAATCGAGGTCCACGCCCACGAGCCGGAAACCATCTACGTCGTCCCGATAAAGAGCGACACCGAGCACTTCCCGCCCGATGGCAAGTTACGTGTGTACCGAAGCCGTTCCGGCGGCAATGAATGGGAGGCGCTCACCAATGGCTTGCCGCAAAGCGACTGCTACGTGAATGTGTTGCGCGACGCCATGGCGGTCGATTCGCTCGCATCGTGTGGCGTCTATTTCGGCACCACCGGCGGACAGGTCTATGCCTCGTCTGACGCGGGAGACACCTGGGCTCCGATCGTTCGCGATCTTCCAGCCGTCCTCTCCGTCGAAGTGCAGACCTTGCCATGATCAGGGTTGTGCTTCCGCCGCACCTGAGGACCCTGGCGCAGGTTGGCAGGGAAGTTGAACTCGAGGTTAAGGGCGAGGTGACCCAGCGCTCGATCCTCGACGCTCTCGAGGCAGCCTATCCCATGCTGCGGGGCACGATCCGCGATCAGCAAACTCAGCAACGGCGACCGATGGTGCGGTTCTTCGTCAGCGAGCGCGATCTTTCGCACGATTCAGCGGACGACCAGCTTCCGGATGCGGTAACGAATGGCGAGGAACCGTTCTGGATTCTGGGAGCAATCTCCGGCGGGTAGCGCCTCGATTGAACCGAAGCTCGAGAAGTAGTCGATCGAGTTCCCCTGCCGAGTCCTGGGAGACGCAGCTCCGAGGTGATCGCCAGTGGTTTCCGCCGCAATACGTTAACACGGGATTGGTCGACACAATTCAGGAGCATCTCGCACCGGTATTACTGCGAAGTGGGATCGGGTTGTTCGACCATATCGGGCCGGATCACGTTGAGCTGGAACCTGTCCGAGCGATCGAATTGCCGACAGGCACGCATCTGGAATATCGCATCGCCCGTTGATGCCAGTGGGGCTGCCAGGCGCGATAGGGACCCTCCGGCGCGATCCCATCTCGGTTCAGGCGGGGCATTTCTTGGCACGACCCACTTCAACGGGTTCAACCCCCCCGAGTTAATCCTCCAATTGGTCGTGCCGTTTCTCGACGCGCCAATGCCCGAGGCAAGCGCGGCGTCACCAACGGCGACTTAAGACGTTCGGATTCAACAAATACGACCCGGTTCACGCATGAAACAGTCCTGCGTGGAACTTCAGCAAAAAGGAAACATGGTTATGACTGACAATATCGCATTCATCCAGCAAGTCAACGACGCATTCGCGCGGAATGACACTGCGTTCTTCGAAGCCAACCTGGCGGACGATGTGCGGTGGACGATGGTGGGCTCGCCGGCGATCGTCGGCAAAGCGGCAGTCATCGCCGAGTTCCAGGCGATGGAAGAGGGACCTACTCCTGAACTGTCGATCACCAACATCATCGACGGTGGCGCCTCGGTGGCCGTCGAAGGGACGGTGACAATGGTTGAAGAACCGAGGGGAGTGGTGACATATGGGTTCTGCGATGTTTACGGGTTGACCGATCAGGACAACGGCCGGATCACGTCGATCACCGCCTACATTGTCGAACTCAGCACCGGCGATGCCTCGTAGTCACGACAACTGAGGTATACGAACCGGTTTCATTCAAAGGAGTATTTCGATGCGCAAGGTTGTCCTCACCGAGTTCCTCTCCCTCGATGGCGTGATGGAGGCGCCGGACCAATGGCACTTTCCCTTCTGGAGCGACGAGATGGGCCAGTACAAGCAGGACGAGATGATGGCGACCGATGCCCTCCTTCTTGGTCGCATCACCTACGAAGGGTTCGCCGCCGCCTGGCCCAACTACCAGGACGAAGATGGCTTCGCTGACCGCATGAACGGCGTCCCCAAGCACGTCGTCTCCACCACTCTCAAGAACCCGGAGTGGAACAATTCCCACGTGATCCGGGAGAATGTCGTAGCGGAAATCAACAAGCTCAAGGAAGGTGATGGTGGGGATATCCTGCTCTGCGGGAGCGCCGCCCTCGCCCAGACCCTCTTGGACGATGACGTGATCGACGAGTACCGGCTGATGGTGCATCCGGTGGTCGTGGGGAAGGGCAAGCGCATCTTCGGCGACCGGGAAGCGGTCAAGAACCTGGACCTGGTGACGACCGAACCGCTGCCGAATGGGGTGATCGTGTTGACCTATGCGCCGAGTAAGGCCGTCGCCGAGGGCGACGAGCATCCCTATGAGGCCCAGCCGGCGCAGGAAGCCTGACGCGAATTGCGAGGCCGAGATGAACCTAATCGGTCACGTGCTGTCACATCTGGTTCAACTTGGGTGAGAGCACGTTTCCGAACTTTCCGACTCAGTGTGGAATCTGGATCCTACTGGAAACGGCGCAGCCGATTCGTTGTCATTTCGTAGCCTGTGAAGGAACCTCTCGCCGCGGCGATGAGCGTTGTATAACTGCCGCGGCAGGAGATTCCTCCAGTCGCTGTCGCTCCTTGCGGAGTGACTGTGAACCGCTTCGCGGACGATTCCGCTCGGGCGGGCCGTTTTTGGATCAGCTGGCCGGGGTGGCGACGCCCTCGATCTCGGCGAGTATTTCGTTGAGGAGATCGATCTCAGTCTGCTGGGCGGCGATCACGTCCTCGGCGAAGGCAACGAGTTCCGGATGCTCGGCCTCCTCAAGCGCAATCTCGGAAGCCTCAATCGCCATTTGGTGATGTGGGATTGTTTGGTCGATGAAGGCGAGATCCGGGTTCTCGGCCGCGCAAAACATCGCGACCTGACTGGCCGACTCCATCTGGAGCATCATCTCATCCATCGTGCCCACCGGCATCGCTTCGAGCATGAGGTCCATTGTTGCATCGTCGGTGGCTGGTTCTCCGCTGCCATACCACTCAGCGCGCCAGTCGGTGAGTTGGGCATTCTCGGCACCCTGCGTTTCGATGATTTTCTTGGCCAACTCCTGGAGGCGAGCGTCGTTGAGGTGGGGCAAAGCTGCTTTCGAAAGGGCAATGATGCTGCCGTGATGCGGGAGCATCATGTCGATGTAGAGCTGGTCGAACTCCGTGGGCTCGGTGTCGTTGGCCTGATCTGCATCTTCATCCTCGTCGACGTGGCCGTCATGGACAGCCGGAGTAGCGACGCTATCACACGACCAGGTTGCCTCTGGCGTCCCGCTTTGGACTTCAGGCTGAGCCAGGGTGCTTCCGGGCGCGGCGACGAGCGCGGTGAGGCCAAACGCCGCGACAATCAGACGGCGGAAAATGATTCGATCGAACGAAGCGTAGCGATTCATGAGTTCAGTTCTCCCGTGGCGAGATGCGATCGATGGTAGTGACCGCTCTGGGGGCGGTCAATCCGAGTTGGCTGGCGCATCGGCCTATATCCGATAGACCTGGAACAACGCCCTGATCATGTCGGAAGGGCGCGGCGGCGGAGATTCGGCAAGAGTCCGCGAAATCGCCGTGAACGACACTTGAATTGTGATATCGGATTGCAACGTTGTGGGCGAATCGGTCGAGCCCTGGCTAACCACGCGATTGAGCGAGACGGCGTCCCGAATTGCGTCGCATCCTTCGGGCAATTCTACCGGCGCCAAATCGCTCAGCAAGGCAGGCCGCTGATCACCGTGATGGCGTTGATGATGACCAATGATATCGCTTGACACACAGGTCTCAATCGGCGCCGCCGGGCTCATGTCTTGGCCAGATGCAGCCATGTAGGCATCGTGGAACACGATCATGGCGACGAGCAGGATTGCGGTCCTGAGCCAGCGGCAATTCCGGTTTGACGCACTCGGTCCAACGAGAGATCAACTCCTCGTAGCAATTGGGCATTCAGCGCCACGACGATCGTCGAGAGCGACATCATCACCGCGCCGACGGCCGGGCTGAGCACGAACCCGATGGGAGCAAGCGCTCCGGCCGCAAGTGGAATCGCGACTATGTTATACCCTGCCGCCCATGCAAGATTTTGGACCATCTTGCGGTAACTCGCCTTCGAGAGCTTCCGGACACTGACCACGGCGCGTGGATCGCTCGTCGCCAGCACCACCCCTGCCGAGGCGATCGCGACATCTGTTCCGGCGCCAATCGCGATCCCCACAGTTGCCTGGGCGAGGGCTGGAGCGTCATTGACGCCGTCGCCAACCATGGCGATCCTGGCGCCACGGCCTTGCAATTTTTTCACCTCTTCCTGCTTGCCCTCCGGCAGCACCTCGGCCAGGACTTCATCGACCCGCAGCTCGTTCCCGACGGCATCGGCGACGGACCTCGCATCGCCGGTGATCATGACGACGTGCACACCGTCGGCATGCAGCGCGTCGATCGCCTCGCGGGATTCGGAGCGTACCTTGTCTTCCAGGGAGAGCGCACCGATTACGTCGTCGTTACGGACTATGTGGAGAACGGCTGCGCCCCGCGATTCCCACGCGCGCGTTGCGTCGCGCAGGTCGGCGGGCACGGTGAGATTGCGTTCGCGAAGCATGGCGGGGCCACCGACCGCGATTGTGGCGCGATTGACCGTGGCATCAACTCCGCGTCCGGCGTTGGCCCGGAAACTGCTGGCGGCCGGAACGCTCACGCCGCGCTCGACTGCCACGGTGACGATTGCCCGCGCAAGCGGATGTTCGCTATCGGATTCCACCGCGGCGGCGAGGGCGAGCAGTTCGCTTTCGCTCATGCCGGGCATCGTGGCGATGCCGCTGACCACGTGAGCGCCCTCAGTGAGGGTGCCGGTTTTATCGAAAAGCACCGTGTCGATCAGGCGCATGTCCTCCAGCGCCTTGCGGTCCTTGACGAGGATGCCGTTGCGGGCCGAGACCGCTGTCGAAATCGCGATCACCAAGGGGATCGCCAGCCCGAGCGCATGTGGGCACGAGATCACAAGCACCGTGACGGAGCGGGTTATGGCATCGTTAAGGTCGCCGAGCAGCGACCAGACCACGAAGGTGACGATCCCCGATCCGAGCGCAACATAGAAGAGCAGGGCGGCAAAGCGGTCGGCCAAGACCTGGGCGTTGGATCGCGAACTTTGGGCGTCGGCGACCATCCGCTGGATGCCGGCGAGCGCGGTGTCGTCGCCAAGGGCGGTGACCCGGACGCGGATCGCGGACCCCGCGGCAACCGTACCGGCCACGACCTTGTCGCCGGTTCCCTTCTCCACGGGCCGCGATTCGCCGGTAATCATCGACTCGTCGATCTCGGCCTGGCCATCGACGATGACGCCATCGGCCGGCACGCTCGATCCTGGACGCACCAGCACCAGGTCACCGATTACCAGCGCTGAGGCCGGCACGGTTTCGGTTTCACCATCGGCGATGCGTTCGGCTTCGTCGGGCAAGAGTGCGGCAAGCGCGGAGAGGGCGCCCTGGGCCTGGCCGATGGCGCGCATTTCCAGCCAGTGCCCGAGCAGCATGATCGTCACCAGCAGGGCGAGTTCCCACCAGAACTCAAGGTCGAGCCAGCCGACGGTTGTCGCCGCGCTGGCCACGAAGGCGACGACGATCGCCAGGGAAATAAGCAGCATCATCCCCGGTTGGCGAGACCTCAGCTCATCCCATCCGCCGGAGAGAAACACCCGGCCGCCATAGAAGAAGATGACCGTGCCGAGCACCGGCGCGATCAGGTCGCTGCCCGGAAACTCCGGCATTGAAAATCGCAACCATTCCTGCACCATGTCGCTGTAAAGGACAACTGGGATCGTCAACAGCAGACTGATCCAGAATTTTTGGCGGAAGATCTCTTCATGACCGGCGTGGTCGCCGTGCCCACCGTGACCGCTATGGTTGTCGTGAGCGGCGGTGGTGTCGTGATCTGGGGACGATCCTTCGCGTTCCGGGTGTTGGTTGTGATCGTGGTGGTGACTTTGAGCCATGGAACCCTCGCGATTCTGTAGGCGAATATGGATGCCCGGAGACACCCTTGGATTCGTCGTAACTCAATTATACCCTGGGGGGGTATAATGTCCACCTACTCAAATGGGTTGCATCTTGAGGAGAGAATGGCCGAGTCTACCCTGACCTGTCGCTTGGCACGATGTCACGCCGCGGAACGTGGCTCAACCTCGCGCTCAATCGTGGCGTGGTCGGAGAGTTGAGCGGACTCGAGATCGTACGCTTGCTGGAGATTGAGCTGGAGTGTAGGCGATGTTCCCAACCATCGGGAGAGGCGAAGGGCGGCATCGACCGTGATCGCCCGCCGACCTCGCAGGAATTCGGAGATGCGATTCGACGAGACGTTCAGTTCCCGCGCAAGCTCACGACCAGACATGCTAAGCTCGGCGAGCACGTCTTCGGCGAGTATTTCGCCGGGATGGAATGGTTGCTGGTCACGTATCGTCATTCTGAAACCTCTTACACAACAATTTCAACTTTGACTTTCCGAGTGAGTTCGGTAAGATTGGTGCACACGGAGACCCGCCGTCTCCCTGCAAAACGCTTGAGTGCGTTTTTCCCCTGGCTGAAGTCGTCGAGCCATGCTCGTCGGGGCGGTATCCAGTCCGTCTAGGCCAGGGGTTTTTCGTTAATCAGGTAAATGACTCGTCGGTGCCAGCACGGAATCGCGTTTGATTCAACTAAACAGCGAGATTGGTTTCTTCACGTACGCTGGAACTGGGCGGCCGACGATCGGCGCGCCGGCAGGCTGGGTTCATTCCATCGCATATTGGAAGTCTCAGGTGAGCGGATGACTGTAGCCTCCGCCACAACAGTGTTTGTGCTTCAGTCCACTTCCACATTTGCATGGAACAATTCGGAACCTTCCTTTCCTGAGGTTCAGATTCAAGCTTTCAGGATACTCCAAGTTTGATACGTGTCGCTCTCTCACGTTGCGAAGCATCTTTAGATCAATTGCGTTCTGCTTTATTCGAGTCATGTCTGCATCTGTGAACTTGGTGGTGTCTACAAGCACCGCGTCAAAGGATCGCCGCCTTGCATTTCCCAGCTCAGTGGCAATACCCACTACCAGTTGGGCACTCGTGTACTGAAGCTTCACGACTTCGCAGTAGAGCGCGAGCATTTCGACCCGTGAATCTCTATAGACCTCGTCGCTAATAAACTCTGGCTGAACTAGCCCCATAAACACGTAGTAATGATGCTCTGGCCGACTCGGACAAATCACACTTGCAAATCTATCGGTTCGAGGTTTCTTTACATCCATAACGTTGAGAAGCGAGTTCGCCAATTGCCGACGGCGAAATCTGTTTTCACTAGCGAGAACTCTCAACACTTGCTCAGAATCTGAAGGTCGCACCTCGATTCGCCCAATTGAAAACGACTCTCTGCAATCACTCGCGAACGTCTCAATAACTTCGTCCCACAAATAGCTCACTCTGTCGGCCTTGAACTGCTCTGCGCGCTGATCACTCTGCGAGAATGCGTGCCAAGTGCCTTCCTCAATGTATACGGCGACTACTGGCGTCTCGAAGATGAAGTCATGTTCGTCATGCTCAGTCATATGCCATAGATAATAGGCGAGCAAATCCTCTTCGCCACCCGCTAGAACTGACATTCCAGAATTCAGCAACTTCTCCTTCTTGTCCATATAGGCAACAAAGTCACTGATGGTGTCTAACTTGCGCAGAATCAGGCCAGCAGTGTTATCGTCAAAGACATGAACGATGTCCTTTCCGTTCCCTACCTCACTGATGGTGAATGGTCCCAGAATGTCAGACCGAAATCCATTGTTCTGCAAGCGACCCCCGACAAAGTCGAGCATCAGGCTTCCAGATCCTCCCATTTCCTTGATGCAACGTTCTGCTGCTCCATGAGCGACAATCACGCGATGAAATGTAACCTCTGAAGTGTCAGGCATGGGAGTTGAAAGCGGCACCGTGCATGCTGGGTCAGCAAAGAGCCGACTAGGATATTGCCTTAGCCATCTTTCTGCACCGCGAAGTTGCTTCGAGGATTCCAGGACGGCCCGCTTGTACCATCGCCTCCAATCAACCTCCAAATTGCCGCTTTCAGGGAACGCACAATACTTATCTGAAACGATGATGATTCGATTCCCGAACACCACCAGGAGATCGCAAACCTCTTTTCCCTGAGTTTTCGTCCCGTCTATCCACTGATCCCTGTACACATTTGCATGACTCCAGAGCGACAAGAATGATTTATCGCAGAGCTTCTTAAGGTATTGTTCAGATCGGGTGATTCCGTCAGGGCTATTCATCTTCATGTTTCGGTTACGAAGGGGTGAGAGCTATCTGCGCTCCCACCCATCTCCGAACCTCTCTGAGTCTGCGCAAGTTAAATTGCCGATACTTAATCCCAACTCAATCGGGAGGACTTCTGGTAGTCGGTGACGCGGCTTTCGAAGAAGTTCTTCTCCTTGCCGAGGTCGATGGTTTCGCTCATCCACGGGAAGGGGTTCTTGGCCATGTACTGCCGGGGCAGGCCAATCCGCTCCAGGCGGCGGTCGGCGATGTAGCGGACGTACTCCTCGAACAACTCCGAGTTCAGCCCGAGCACGCCGTTCGGCAGGCAGTCGCGGGCGTACGCCTCTTCCAGCGTCACGGCCTCGCGGATTTTGTCGACCAGTCGGCCGCGGAACTCACCGGTCCACAGCTCCGGGTTCTCGGCGACGATCCCGTTGATGAGATCGACCCCGAAGTTGAGGTGAACCGTTTCATCGCGCAGGATGTATTGGAACTGCTCGCCAATCCCCTTCATCCGGTTCTGGCGATGGAAGGAAAGGACCATGGCGAATCCGGCGTAGAAGAAGATGCCCTCCATAATGACGTAATAGCCGATAAGATTTTCAATGAACTTGTGGGCGCCTTCAAAGGTCTCGGTCGTAAAGTTGGGATCGAGCAAATCGACGGTCAACGACATTTCCATCTCGTCCTTGGCCGAGATCGCCGGGATGTCGTGGTACATGCCGAAAATCTCCCGCTCATCGAGGTCGAGACTCTCCACGATGTAGTGGAACGTGTGGGTATGAACCGCTTCCTCGAAGGCCTGGCGCAGGAGGTATTGACGGCACTCGGCATTCGTCACGTGCCGGAAGATTGCCAGAGTCAAGTTGTTGGCGACGAGGCTCTCGGCTGTCGCGAAGAAGCCGAGATTGCGCATGATCACGAGGCGCTCATCGTCGCTGAGGTTGTTGCTGCGCCAGAGGGCGATGTCCGCGCCCATCGGCACCTCGCTGGGCATCCAGTGGTTGGCGCAGCCATTGAGATAGTGCTCCCAGGCCCACTCGTACTTGAGCGGCATGAGCTGGTTGACGTCGACGGCGCCGCAATTGATCAACCGCTTGCTGTCGGCGGAAGCGACAGCTTCGCGCGGCGCGGTTTCGATGCCAACGATGTGCGGTGTTTGTGTCATCCGTTCCCTCTTCCAGGTCGATCGTGTAATACGCAATCGGCGGGCCGGCACACGGGCCG
>Ga0183260_10000076_pt1 | contig 66042 bp, 59 predicted proteins | sample AntDrymUQ4972206_2_FD_129768 | JGI IMG/M metagenome (GOLD analysis project Ga0183260, IMG submission 129768) | Polar desert sand microbial communities from Dry Valleys, Antarctica - metaG UQ497 (22.06) (version 2) (version 2) | ecosystem: Environmental > Terrestrial > Soil > Desert | place...
AGCCGTGGCGCCCAAGGTGACCAAGCCCTCCCCCTCCGGCAAGCCCGGCACGGGCCCGGACCGGAAGCGCTGGATCACGGCTGCCTGGATCGGGGGAGGCCTGCTCCTGGTGCTGTTGATCCAGGGCCCCTTCTTCGGCGAGGTGACCGAGATCAAATTCTCGCGCTTTCTCACTCTGGTCGAGGACGGCAGCGTGAAGGAGGCCGATATCTCTACGGTCTCGGTCGACGGTGTCTACGAGGACGACGGCGCCGAGACCCGCTTCTCTGCAACCATCCCTCCGAATTTCGAAACCAACCCGCTGGTCGACCAGCTTCGGGAGGCGGGCGTCGAGGTAACTGCGTCGCAGCCCAGTCCCTGGAGCGGTCTGTTGTTCTCGTTCATTCTCCCGTTTGCGTTGATCGGGGGCCTCTACTACCTGTTCATGCGCCGCATGGGCCGGCAGATGGGGGGAGGCGGACCGATGTCGTTCGGGAAGAACAAGGCGAAGCTGTACGACCGCACGGACCTGAAGACGACCTTCAATGACGTCGCAGGGGTTGACGAAGTCGAGGCCGAGCTCGTCGAGCTTGTCGACTATCTCAAGAACTCGGACAAGTACCGCCGGCTGGGTGCCCGCATCCCGAAGGGCGTCTTGCTGGTGGGCCCCCCCGGAACCGGCAAGACGCTGCTGGCGCGGGCCATCGCCGGAGAAGCCGATGTGCCCTTCTTCTACATCTCTGCCTCCGAGTTCATCGAGCTCTTCGTGGGGCTGGGCGCGGCGCGCGTGCGGGACATGTTTCAGCAGGCGCGTGAGCGAGCGCCTGCCATCGTCTTCATCGACGAGATCGACGCTATCGGGCAAGCCCGGTCCGGGGCGGTCGGGGGGCAGATGGGTTCACATCAGGAGCAGGAGCAGACGCTGCAGCAATTGCTCACCGAGATGGACGGCTTCGAGCCCAACTCGGGGGTCATCATCGTGGCGGCGTCCAACCGCCCCGAGGTGCTCGACCAGGCGTTGCTTCGCCCGGGCCGTTTCGACCGCCAGATTCAGGTCAACCTGCCCGACATCGGGGGACGCGAGCAGATCCTCGCCATTCACGCGCGCACCGTCAAGCTCGGGTCCAGCGCCGATCTCAGGCTCCTGGCGCGGCGCACCCCGGGCTTCTCGGGTGCACAGCTCGCGAATGTCCTCAATGAAGGAGCGCTGCTTGCGGCCCGCCGGGGCAAAGACGAGGTCGATATGGTCGACCTCGAAGAGGCTATCGACAGGGTGGTTGCAGGCCTCGAGCGCCGCACACAGGTGCTCTCCGAGTCGGAGCGACGCCTGGTCGCCTATCACGAGCTGGGGCATGCACTGGTCGCTCTGTTCGTGGATCACGCCGACCCGGTGCACCGCATCTCGATCATCCCGAGAGGCATAGGCGCTCTCGGCTTCACCCAGCAGCTCCCCGACGAGGAGCGCTACCTCATGTCCGAGCCCGAGCTGCGAGATCGAATCGCGGTGTTGCTTGGCGGCCGTTCGGCCGAAGAGATCGTGTTCGAGTTCGCAACGACGGGCGCCCAGGATGACCTCCAGAAAGCGACTGAGATCGCTCGCCGCATGGTGATGGAGTTCGGGATGTCTCCCAAGGTCGGCCCCATCAACATCTCCGAACAGGGGGCACGGTTCCTGGGGCCCTCCTTCCGGCGCAGCGAGAGCGTCTCCGAGGAGACCGAGGTCGCCATCGACCGCGAGGTGATGGCGCTCCTGACCGGTGGACACGACCGGGCCCGCCGGATTCTCACCGAGCACCGCTCGGACCTCGATCGGCTGGCGACGATCCTTCTCGAGAAGGAGAACCTCAGCCGCAAGGACCTCGACGAATACTTCGACCGGGCCGACACCGGTCGCGACGACGGAGTGGAACTGCAGCCGGGCGCGGTGACCGGATGGCGAACGGGGGCATCCAGAAGCAGCTAGGCATCGTCGCTGCCGGGGTTCCGTTGCACTCGGGAGCCCGGAAACCGGGCCTGCAAGTGAAATGGATTCGGGCGATTTACGTGGTGCCGGTGCGGTCGAACCGGTCGAGAGCCTGCATCGACCACACCATGCGGTGAACCGCGGTCACCGCGCTCAGAACCGCCACGGTCCACAGTGCCGCCGAGATGAGCCCGAAGACCGCTCCGACCATGAGGATGAGCATGCGGGCATCGCGTCCGGCGATTCCATGGCGCGGGTCGACCCCGAGACTTTGCGCGCGGCTGCGCGTGTAGCTGACCAGGAACGATCCGACGAGGGCGAGAGCCGCGGCGGGGCCGAACCGCTCGATGTCGGACCATCCCAAACCTACGATGAGAGCCGCGTCGGTCCACCGGTCGAGCACGCTGTCGAGGTACGCGCCGGCGCGCGATGTCTTTCCGGTAACCCGGGCCAGGTCGCCGTCGACGCAATCGGTTATGGCGCCCACGAGTGTCAAGAGGACCCCGAGCAGGTACTGCCGGAAGCCCACCGCAACCGCTCCGCCGAGGGCGAACACCGCGCTGACGAGGGTCACCTGCACCGGAGTTACCGAGGTTCGCGCAAGGCGGGACGCCACCGGCACGGAAAGGGGTCGATAAACGTACCGGGTCAGCGGGTACCTGAAGTCCATGGCGTCTCCTTGCAGTTAACCGAGATTCGGCACGAGGGGGCCTTTGGATGCCGGGTGGCCGGCCGCGCCCTCTCTTTTCAGCCGGGCCCGAATCCTACTCGCAACCGAGCCGAGCGAATGAATCCTTTCAGCAACGGGCAATAAGGCGTGAGGGAAAACATTGATAATGATAGACTCAACTTACATGTTGTAGCGATACACAGATACGAGGCGACTTTCTTAAACGAAACGGCGGGTGGAACATGAACGCAGACAAGATGACGGTCAAATCGCAGGAGGCGCTCGCAGCCGCGCAGCGACTGGCGCGGGAGCGCAACCACGCCCAGATCGAAGACGCACATCTCCTGGTCGCGCTGCTGGGACAGGCGGAGGGTGTCGTGTATCCGTTGCTGCAGAAGATGGGGACCCAGCCCCTTTCCCTGCGAACGGCGGTCGAAGGAGCCATCGACGAGCTGCCGAACGTGTACGGAAGAACCGAGCCGTACATCTCTCAGGCGTTGTCCGGGACCATTGGCCGCGCCGAGGCAGAGGCGGCCGCGCTCGGGGATGCCTATGTGTCGACCGAGCACCTCCTGCTGGGGATGCTCGAAGGTCCACTCGCGCCCCTGTTGGGTGGCGCGGGCATCGACAAGACGGGGATCCTGCAGGCCCTCAAGGAGATTCGGGGCTCCCAACGGGTTACCGACCAGACCCCGGAAGACAAGTACCAGGCGCTAGAGCGCTTCGGACGCGACCTTACCGAGGCTGCCCGTCGCGGGAAGCTCGACCCCGTGATCGGGCGCGACGAGGAGATACGCCGTGTCGTTCAGGTCCTGTCGCGCCGCACGAAGAACAACCCGGTCCTGATAGGGGAACCCGGAGTCGGTAAGACCGCCATCGTCGAGGGACTCGCCAATCGGATCGTCGCCGGCGATGTTCCCGAGTCGCTCAAGAACAAGCGCCTGGTGTCGCTGGATATCGGCGGGATGGTCGCCGGCTCGAAGTACCGGGGCGAGTTCGAAGAGCGGCTCAAGGCGGTGCTCAAGGAGATCTCCGATGCGGAGGGTGCCGTTATCTCGTTCGTCGACGAGCTACACACGGTCGTCGGAGCAGGAGCGGCCGAGGGCGCCATGGACGCAGGGAACATGATCAAGCCGATGCTTGCACGCGGCGAGCTCCGCATGGTCGGGGCAACGACTCTGGACGAATATCGAAAGCACATCGAAAAGGATCCGGCCCTCGAGCGCCGCTTCCAGCCGGTGGTCGTCGGTGAACCCTCTGTACCCGACGCCATCGCGATCTTGAGGGGACTCAAGGAGCGCTATGAGGTGCACCACGGTGTGCGCATTCAGGACGCAGCGCTGGTCGCGGCGGCGATGTTGTCCGACCGTTATGTAACCGGACGTTTCCTTCCCGATAAGGCGATCGACCTCGTCGACGAGGCGGCGTCGCGTCTCCGCATCGAGATCGACTCGATGCCGCTCGAGATCGATGTCCTGGATCGGCGCGCCAAGCAGCTCGAGATCGAAAGAGCCGCTTTGGCCAAGGAGACCGATGCGGTGTCCCGGACACGACTGGACGCCATCGAGGAGCAGCTCGCCGGCCTTCACGAAGAGATGGACGGCATGAAGGCGCACTGGACCCAGGAGAAGGAGGCCATCGACGGCATCCGGGAGCTCAAGGCCGCCATCGAGGGCGCCAGAGGCGAAGCAGAGCGGGCCGAGCGCGACGGCGACCTGGGACGGGCGGCCGAGCTCCGCTACGGCAGGTTGGTCGAGCTCGAGCGCGACCTCGAAGCCTCCAACGGCAGGCTCACCGACCTGCAGGGCGTCCGCAAGTTCCTCAAGGAGGAAGTCGACGAGGAAGACGTCGCAGAGGTGGTCGCGGCCTGGACCGGAGTGCCCGTTACCCGGCTCATGGAGGGCGAGATCGAGAAGCTGATCAAGATGGAAGAGGTGCTGCACGAACGCGTCATCGGCCAGGCCGAGGCGGTGAGTGCGGTGTCGAACGCCATCCGCCGCGCCCGCAGCGGCCTTGCCGATCCCAATCGGCCGAATGGTTCGTTCATCTTCCTCGGGCCGACCGGCGTCGGGAAGACCGAGCTGGCTCGCACCTTGGCGGACTTTCTGTTCGACGATGCCCGGGCGATGATCCGCCTGGACATGAGCGAGTACATGGAGAAGCATTCGGTCAGCAGGCTCGTCGGCGCGCCGCCGGGATACGTGGGTTACGACGAGGGCGGGCAGGTGACAGAGGCGATCAGGCGACGCCCCTACGCGGTGGTATTGCTCGATGAGATCGAGAAGGCCCACCCGGATGTGTTCAACATCCTGCTCCAGATACTCGACGACGGACGATTGACCGACAACCAGGGGCGGACGGTCGACTTCAAGAACACAGTGATCATCATGACTTCGAACCTCGGCTCCCAGTGGGTCTTGTCGGAGGGTGAGACGCGCTCGTCGGTAGACGAAAAGGTGTTGGCCTCTGTGCGGGACCACTTCAAGCCCGAGTTCTTGAACCGCGTCGACGAGATCATCGTCTTCCACCGGTTGGACAAGGCGGACCTCGAGAAGATCGTCGAGGTGCAACTGCGCGGCCTTGCATCGAGGTTGGGAGCGCGCACCATCGCTCTGGAGGTCACCCCGGAGGCGCAGGCGTATCTTGCAGATGCGGGCTATGACCCCGCCTACGGGGCCCGGCCTCTCAAGCGTTTGATCCAGCGCGAGATCGAGAACGAGCTTGCGATGCGATTGCTGGACGGCACCTTCAGGGACGGGGATACCATCCAGATCGATGCAGTCGACGGACGCTTGTCTTTTGCCGGGCTCGGTGAGCGCTCCGTCGCCTGAGGGATAGGCTCGGCGAATGTTCGGGCCGGGTGAGGGGGACGGAGAGGATGAGCATGTGAAGACGGAGCGACCGCAGACTCAGGAACGGGCCTTCAGGGTGCTGCGGTGCTCGTCGTGCGGGGATACCTTCCCGGCTGAGGGGAACATGGCGCCGCGTTGCCGCACGTGCGGATCAGAGGACGTCACGCCGGCCGGGGAGCCCCTTCTATGACCGCTTCTCCTGCCGTTGCGATTGCCCCGCCGGGCGAGGACGAGCTCCGCGGCGCCGTCGAGGATGCGGGCGGGAGAGTGGCCGAGCCCGGCGAGGCAGACGCCCTGGTGTGGACCGATCCTCAGGATCCGCAGGGTCTGAAGGACCTGCTCGAGAAGACATCGATCAAGTGGGTACAGCTGCCCTTTGCGGGGATCGAGAAGTTCGCGGACGCAGGTGTCCTCGATCCCGCGTTGACGTGGACCTGCACCAAAGGCGCCTACGGTCCTTCTTGTGCCGAGCATGCGCTGGCGTTCATGCTCGCGGCGGCGCGCCAACTCCACGACCACGTGCCGGCGAAATCGTGGGCCGGGCAGGGCCCCGAGCGCCGATTGAAGGGAAGCACGGTTCTCATCGTTGGCACCGGCGGGATCGGCCGGTCTCTGGTGAGCATGTTGAAGCCCCTCGAGCCGCGTATCGTTGCGTCGAATCGTTCGGGCCGCCCGCTGGATGGGGCCGAGAAGACCGAAACCAGTGACAATCTCAGCGAGTTGGTGACCGAGGCCGATTATGTGGTGGTTGCCGCGTCTCTAACCCCCGAGACGAAGGGAATGTTCAACCGGCAGGTCCTCGAGGCGATGCGGCCGGACGCGTGGATCATCAACGTCGCACGCGGTGGGTTAATCGACACCGACGCCCTCGTCGACGTGCTCCAGAAGGGCGGCATCGGGGGCGCCGCTCTGGACGTCACCGATCCCGAGCCACTGCCCGACGGGCATCCCCTGTGGGCCATGGACAACGTGATCATCACGCCACACGTCGCCAACACCTGGAACATGGCCCTGCCCGAGCTCGTCGAGATGGTGCGCCGGAATGTGGCGAGCTTCTCGGAAGGCAAGGAGCTAGAGGGTCTGGTGGACCCCGCGCTGGGTTACTGAGCCGGGCGGCAAGGGCCTTCGTCGCCGCGGAGGTCCGGTGACTGAGACCCCGGCCTCGGCACGAGCCACGGCATCATAAGATGATGACATTGATGCCGAGTGCATGGAGGCGACGATGCGGACGACCCTAGCCCTGGACGATGAGCTGGTAGCGGAGGCGCAAAGGCTCACCGGGACCGGCGAGAAGAGCGCTCTTGTTCGTGAGGCATTGCGAGCCCTCATACAGCGGGAGAGCGCCCGCCGCCTGGCCAGGTTGGGGGGGAGCGAACCTCGACTCACCGAAACCCCCAGGCGGCGTAGCGAACCATCGTGATCCTGGTCGATACCTCGATTTGGATCGGCCACCTCGGCGCCGGCCACTCGACCCTCGCAGACCTGCTCGGACGAAGCCTCGTCCTTGGACACCCGTGGGTGATCGGCGAGCTTGCGCTCGGTCGCCTGGCCCAGCGCCACGAAGTCATCGGCCTGCTGGCCAATCTTCCGCAGGCGACGGTGGCCACTTCGGATGAGGTCCTGACGCTTGTCGACAACCACGGTCTGTACGGGCAGGGCATCGGCTACGTTGACGCGCAGCTCCTCACGGCGACGCACCTGACACCCGATGCAAGTCTCTGGACCGCCGACAAACCACTTGTTGCCGCTGCCTCACGCTTGGGTTGCGCGTTCCACCCGGCCACCTCCGTCGCCGAAGGTGAGTAGCTCAGCTAAAGGTCAAGAGCGTCTCCTGGATCTTTCTCGTTGAGTCGCCCATCGGCGGACCGGCCATCCGAGCTATGGGGTTGTAACGAAGGGTGGTGGGGCGATCCCTTTGACGCCGGCCATGACCCCCAGCGCCCCCAGGCCCCCCCGGTCCACGAGCGCCCCCAGCGCCCCCCGCCTCGACAGGGCCGCTACCGCCTCGGCGCCCCGGCCCTCCGCGGCCGCGGAGCCGTGCGCCCGCCGCAACTGGTCGTCGAGGTCCCACAGGCCGAGCGCGACGAGGACCTCCGCCTGGGGGCGCGGCCCGAGCATCGAAAGTCCGCACTCCGCGCCTGCCCGCCGGACCGCCGTCCAGTTGACGTGGGCGGTGATGTCCTTGCCCCCGGGCCGCTCGAGGACCAGGTCGTCGGCCCCCGACGACGAGTAGGACACGAGCGTGCCGGCGGCCCGCCGGGACAGATCGGTGGCCTCGGCGCCGTAGTCGATGAAGAAGATCGTCCCCCGTCCGAGCGCGGCGGCAGCCTGTCGGGTGAAGGACTCGGCCGCGATACCGATTTCGACGCGGTGCCCTTCGGGAACGTCGGACTCCGCGCGTTCGAGGTATCGCTCTAGCTCCGGGTTGGCCGGAGGCTGCGGCACAAAGATGAGTCCGCGGTCACTCGCGCCGACGCAGACCTCCATCAGGCGCCCTTTTCGCCTCTCTACGAGATGAACCGGGAGGTTGTCCAGGACCTCGTTGGCGAACACACAGCCGTGCTCCGCCACCGGCGCCTCCCGAAGGGAAGGGCTCCAGGAAACGTTGTCGTGCGGGGCAAGAACCCGGCGCTGCCTGGCTTCGAGGACGGCAAGCCGCTCGATCAGACGGTAGGTGAGCGCATCGGCGAACGCCCCGGTCGCCGACGCGAGGACGCCGGCGGCCAAGGCGCCTTCGCCGGGCCCGACCTCGGTTACCGAGAATCTCCCGGGGCGGCCACACTCCTCCCACGTCTGCCTGAACCCGTTCAGCCACAGCTGGGCAAAGGCGGGATCGAGCTCCGGAGAGGTGAGGAAGTCCCCGCGCCGGCCGCTTCGGGGCCGGCCGGCCGAGTAATAGCCCAGGCGGGGGTGGTAGAGAGCGGTCGACATGAACGCCGCGAAGGGCATGGGCCCGTTGCGGCGGATGCGTTCGAGGAGAAGCTGATCGAGCGTAGCCGAAGCCGGATCTCCGGCGTCCGCCGGCAACCGGGCTATCTCGAAAGCCCCCGGCCCCTGTCGGGCTCGCCGGGCCCGGTGGAAGGGCGCGCCTGCTTGGGCGTCGCCCTGGGGGCCGTTGCCATGGCTTTGCGGGCGGCGGCGCGCATGCTCTCGTACCAGGCCCGCTTGTCGTCGTGGGTATGGACGTTCGCGAGGGCGGCCTCCGCAACCCGAACGACCTCGCCGTGGCGCGCCTGGTCGGAATAGATGGCGATGAGGCGGTCGTAGGGCCCCGCCGAGTCGAAGCGCTCTGCTACTCCCCGCTCGTAGAGATCGATCGCCTCATCGAGGCGCCCGATCTGCTCGAGGTTCTGGGCCCGGAGGTACACCTTGACGAGCGCCACGTTGTCGGACTCCGGCGCAGTCATCCGCTCACCCACATGTTCCACCGCCCCTTAGTGTCGGCCACGTGATCAATCGAACCACAAAGATGGGGGCAGGCGCGCTCGCGCTGATCGGCGTCGTCACCCTCACCACCGCCGTGCTGCCCGCTCGGGCTGCTCCACCCTCCGCCGCAGCGGCAATCGAAGAGTTGCTCGAGCGGCGCGCCGAGGCCGTGCTCACACGTGACAAGGATGCCTTCATGGCGACGATCGACCCTTCGTCGGGGAGGTTCGCCGGGCGCCAGAGCCGCCTCTTCGATGCGATGGGTGCGGTGGACTTAGCGTCCTACCGCCTGGTCGCGAAGTGGGCCAGGTTCGGCGACCTGGTGCGCCCTTCGGACGAGGCGAGGTATCCGGGCGCGCAGGACGTCGCGATACCCGTGACCGAGGAGCGCTACCGGATCGAGGGCTTTGATCCGGAGGAGGCGGCGGAGGACCTCTTCTACACCTTTGTGAAGCGGGATGGAGAGTGGTTGATCGGGGAGGACACCGATCTCGACGACCTTGCCCTGTTCTCGGCGCGCCACCTCTGGGACCGGGGCGGGCTCGAGCCTCGCCGCAGCGACCACTTCCTGAAGTGGCAGCATCCCTGCTCGGGCGAGGATTGCCTCACTTTGGGAGCCGGGTTTCTTCCTCTTGCAGAAAGGGGCCTCGAACGCGTTGACGAGTACTGGCACGCGCCCTGGACGAGGCGCGTCATCGTTCTCGTCCCGGCGACCCAAGGCGAGTTGCGCAGAATGTTGCAAACGTCCATCGACCTGGACAACTTCGTTGCCTTTGCCTATTCGACCATCGACCTGCAGAACGGCATCGACTTCACGGGAAACCGCATCATCTTGAACCCGAATGCGTTCGACGTGCAGACAGACGAACAGGTGTTCACCATCCTCAGCCACGAGCTCGCCCATATCGCGACCCGCGACTCATCGGGTGTCTTCGTACCGACCTGGGTCGAGGAAGGGTTCGCCGAGATCACCGCCTACGACCGTGACCCTTCTGCACTCTCGTTCTTCGACGCCCGGGTTGCCGCAGGAGAATTCGATGGCCGGCTGCCGAAGGCTTTCGAGTTCACCACCGGCGACGGCACCGAGATCTACATGAGCTACCAGGAGGCTCAATCTGCGATCTCGTACTTCGTGGGACGGTGGGGGCTCGACGGATTCGAGGATTTCTACGTCCGCCTGGGGCGTGTGGGCATCGCGCCCGGAACGTCGACCTATCACGTCGACCGCGCCCTGCGGGAGACCGTCGGGGTGAGCCTCGGGAGCTTCGAATCCGCGTGGGCAAGAACCTCGGAGCGTGAGTAGCCGCAACCGAGCCCGAAGGCGCCGTAATCTGCGCGAAGACGGTACCTGTAGCATCGGAGTCTGGTGCTCCTGCGCCGAAGTAACCGCGGTGTCCAGGGCGACGGGACTCCCGCGCAGGTTCACCATGTTGACGACCCCCTAGCGGCGAAAGAGGAGACCGATCATCAGCGTCATTGCGGTGCCGGACGGCGTCAAGGATGGGTTTGCGCTCGCCAAGGAGGCTCGGGCCCAGGGGGCGCTTGCGCTGATGGTCGATGGTGATCAGCGCGACCTCGTGTTCGTCCCGGAGGCCGGCTCGAGCGTCGCGGTCATCACCCAGACCGACGATCTGGGTCGTGCGATCGTGCGTCACTCAACCGCCCATGTCCTTGCTCAGGCAGTGCTCAGGTTATGGCCCGAAGCGGGCTACGCGATCGGCCCGCCCATCGAGGATGGGTTCTATTACGACTTCGACGTGCCGAGGCCCTTCACTCCGGAGGACATCGAACGAGTCGAGTCCGAGATGGGCGCCATCATCAGAGAGAACCAACGCTTCGAGCGCGCCGAAGTAGAACGGGACGATGCACTCGAGCTGTTCGGCTCTCAGCCCTACAAGATCGAGATCATCGAAGGGGTTCGGCGCGCCGGAGACCGTGGGGACGACGGGCTTGACTCGGAGACCTCGGATGATGAGGTCATCTCGATCTACCGCAACCGGCGCGCCGGGGATCGCGAGGAAGCCGGAGGGCAAGCCGATGGCGAGGTCGCGTTCGTGGACCTGTGCCGGGGGCCGCACGTACCCGCAACCGGACGAATCAAAGCGTTCAAGCTCCTGCGAACCTCCGGCGCCTACTGGCGGGGTGACGAGCACCGCCCGATGTTGCAGCGCATCTACGGCACCGCATGGGAGTCAAAGGACGCGCTGAAGGCCCATCTGGTCCGCCTGGAGGAAGCCGAGCGGCGCGACCATCGCCGTCTCGGGCGCGAGCTCGAGCTCTACTCGTGGCCCGATGAGGTGGGTCCCGGCCTTGCGGTGTGGCACCCCAACGGCGCGATCATTCGCTCGAAGCTCGAAGAGCTGTCGCGTCAGATGCACCTCGAGCACGGGTACCAGCCGGTCTACACACCTCACATCGGCAAGGGCGCGTTGTGGTCTGAGAGCGGCCACCTTGGCTACTACAGAGAGAACATGTTCCCGGCCATGGAAATCGAGGGGACCGAGTACTTCAACAAGCCGATGAACTGTCCCTTCCATATCCTCGTCTACCGCTCGAAGACGCGCTCATACAGGGAGCTTCCCATCCGGCTGTCCGAGCTCGGAACTGTGTACCGCCACGAGCGCTCTGGAACCGTGCACGGGCTGCTGCGCGCCCGCGGGTTGACACAGGACGATTCGCACATCTTCTGCCGGCCCGATCAGGTGGTGGACGAGATCGTCGGCGTGATCGACTTCCTCCGGGAGTTGTACGGATCGGTGGGCCTGGGCCCGGACCGGGTGCGCTTCTCGACCAAACCCGACAAGGCGGTCGGTGCGCAGGAGATGTGGGAGCGCGCCGAGAGCGCGATACCGGAGGCGCTCGACCGAGCCGGCCTTCCGTTCCAGATCGATGCTGGTGACGGCGCTTTCTACGGACCAAAGATCGATGTCGATGTGAGAGATGCGATCGGGCGCTACTGGCAGCTTGCCACCATTCAAGTCGATTTCCTCCTGCCCGAGCGCTTCGGGCTCGAATACGTCGATGACGCGGGGGAGCGCGTCCGGCCGGCGATGATCCACCGCGCCCTGTTCGGGTCCATCGAGCGCTTTACCGGTGTGCTCGTCGAGCACTTCGCAGGCGCCTTCCCTGCATGGCTGGCGCCCCTGCAGGTCGCGGTGATCCCGATTGCCGATCGCCACACCGCCTATGCGGGCGACGTGCTTGCCCGGCTCCACCGGCGCGCGCTTCGGGCGACCGTGGACGACTCCGACGACACCCTGGGGGCAAGGATCAGAAGGCACCAGCTGCACAAGGTGCCCTACATGCTGATTGTCGGTGACAACGAGGTTTCGTCCGGGACGGTTTCGGTGCGGCCGCGCTCCGGGGCCGAGAGACGGGACGTCGCGGTCGACGACTTCATCGCCCAGGTGGGCGAAGAGGTCGACCAGAGACGCTTGTAGGGCCTGCGGGCTTCAGGAGGAATCGGCTGTGGCCGCCTCCAGCACCTTCTGCGCATGGTCGTGAGGTACCTCCTGATAATGCGAGAAGCTCCACGAGAAGCTTCCTTGCCCGCCGGTCAACGACCGCAGATCGGTCGCGTAATGCGTGACCTCCGCGAACGGAACCTTGGCCCGCACTATCTGGCGCCCGCTGCCCAGCGGGTCGATGCCCTCCGGGATCCCGCGCCGCTTCTGGAGATCGCCCATGATGTCACCGGTGAACTCCTCTGGAACCAGAACTTCGACGGTCCAGATCGGTTCGAGTAACGTCACACCCGCTTTATCGACCGCGTCTCTCATGGCCTGCGAACCGGCCAGCTGGAAGGCCATGTCGGAGGAGTCGACGCTGTGGAATTTGCCGTCGTAGAGCTCGACCTTGACGTCGATCATGTTGAACCCGGTGCCGACCCCGTTGGCGAGAGCGGCGCGAACCCCCTTTTCAACCGAGGGGATCCACTGATTCGGGATCGAGCCTCCGAAGATCTTGTCTTCGAATATGAAACCTTCTCCGCGCGCTACGGGTTCGACGCGCACGTTGCATATTCCGTACTGACCGTGTCCTCCCGACTGCTTGACGTGCCGGCCGAGTGCGTCGGCTTTGCCCCGCAGCGTCGAGCGGTAGGGGACTTTGAAGGGCACCTCTTCGACTTCGACGTTGAACTTCCGCTTGAGGCGCTCGAGAATCCCGGACAGGTGGGCTTCGCCCATGCCCCACAGGATTGTTTGATGGGTCTCGTCATTGCGCTCGAGCCGCAGCGCCGGATCTTCTTCGATTAGACGTTGCAGGCCGAACATGAGCTTGTCTTCGTCTCCTTTGGTCTTCGGTGCGATTGCCTTCGGCAGGAGGGGCTCTGGGGGCTCAATGGTGGGCAGGACCACGGGGGCGCCTTTGTCCGCGAGGGTGTCACCGGTAACGGTGTGAACGAGCTTTGCTGCCGCACCTATGTCGCCCGCGACGATGGCATCGAGCTGCTCTTGAGTCTTGCCTCGCATCGTAAAGACGTGACCCACCCGCTCGTCGATCCTCTTGGAGGAGTTGTGGATCGTCCCCTCGCCTTTGAGCACACCCGAATAGACCCGGAAGTAGCTGACACGGCCCACGTAGGGATCACTGGTGGTCTTGAACACCAGCGCGGACATGGGCTCATGGGGCTTGGACGAACGAGTGTCCCCGGTCTCGGATTCGACCGGGGGACGATCGAGCGGCGACGGGCCCGCGGCCACGATTGCGTCGAGCATTCGGTCGAGCCCGATCAGCTTCGTGGCAGCGCCAACGAAGACGGGGAAGATCGTCGCCTGAGAGAGCCCGTCGTGCAACGCCTGAACCATCTCGTCGCGGGTTAGCTCACCCGACTCGAGATATCGCTCGAGTAGCTCGTCGTTGGTCTCGGCAACAGAGTCGAGCAACGATGTGCGCACCTCTTCGAGCCGCTCCTTGCGGTCCTCCGGCACCGGTTCTTCGGATACAGAGCCGGCTTCGTCGTAGGAGAAAGCACCGGCATCGATGACCGAGATGACACCTCGAAAGTCGTGCTCTCGCCCAAGCGGCAGAGAAAGAGGCGCGATGCCGATCCCGAACGCATCGCGAAGTTGTTCGAGCGTTCGCCGAAACGACGAGTTCTCGCGGTCGAGCTTGTTGACGAAGATGACGCGCGGAAGCCCGAGCTCGATTGCGTAGTTCCACGCTACCTGGGTTTGTACCTCGAGGCCCTCGACACCCGATACGACGAACACCGCAAGATCCGCTACTCGCATCGCCGCCCGAAGCTCGCCGATGTAGTCGGCGTAACCCGGCGCGTCGAGGATGTTGATCTTATGGTCCTGCCACTCGATGGGGGCCAGAGCGGTGGAGATCGACACTCCCTTGCGGATCTCCTCCTCATCGAAGTCCGAGACCGTGTTGCCTTCGGTGATCCTGCCCAGCCGGGTGGTCGCTCTCGAGCAGAACAACATGGCTTCCGTGAGAGATGTCTTGCCGGACCCTCCGTGGCCCACCATGACGATGTTGCGGATGTTCTCGGTCGGGTAGCTCTTCATCCACTCCCCCTTGCGCGGCGTTGTCCGGGCCATGGCGGCCCGGCCCCCGCTTCGAGACCGGCCACCATGGAGGTCGAAGAATCCTACTTGTCCCCAATTGGGGGCTGAGGACTCCAGGATGGGGGAACATGTGGGCACGACCATGTCCCTCGATCGAGAGCGCTGTGCTAGACGCCAAGATTCGCGAGTTCTACGACCACAAGATGAGGCCCGTGGGCGACTGGCTGGCCCGGAGCGGGCTCAGCCCCGATGTCATCTCGGTGACGGGCCTGGGACTTCAGGTCGCGGTCGCGGCCGCGATCTTGAAAGACAACTTTCTCCTTGCCGGGCTGGTCGCCATCGTGGCGGGAGTGGCCGATTCTCTCGACGGCGCGGTGGCGAAGGCGCGCGGGATAACGAGCCCGTTCGGCGCCCTGCTGGACTCGACGCTGGACCGGCTTTCGGATGCGCTGTTGTTCGCCCCGATTGCATGGCTGTACGCATTCCCCCCGGGGGGGTCCGGCTCCGGAGGCTCCTGGGTGACGGCTTTGGCGCTCGTCGCTCTGGTGGCGTCTTTTCTCGTGTCCTACGTCAAGGCGCGGGCCGAGGGCCTCGGCCTGAGCTGCAACATAGGCATCGCCGAGCGCGCCGAGCGGCTGATCCTGGTCGTGGCGGGCTTGCTGTTCGACGTCGTCCCGCTGATGCTGGCGATCCTGGCCGTGCTGTCGATCATTACGTTCCTCCAGCGTCTCCTCTACGTTCGGGCGCAGATCAAAAGCGCTCTCTGATGCCGGAGGCAGGCCGGCCCGCCGAACCGATGGGGATCGGCGGGCTGATGACCTACTACGCCTTTGTCGCCGGCGCCCGTCTGGCCCGGGCCCTTCCCGAAGGCCTCGCCTACGGAGTCGCTCATGCCGGAGGTGTCCTGTGGGAGCGCTCGGGCGGCTCCAAGCGGGCGACCGTGATGGCGAACCTTGCCCGGATCACCGGGGAAAGCCCCGGCTCTCCCCGGCTCGACCGGCTAGTCCGGGAGGCGTACAAGTCGTACGCACGCTACTGGCTGGAGACCTTCAGGCTGGTCGAGCAGGACCGGCGGTTCTTCCTCGAGCGCTTCCACTGTGCTGGTGAAGGCCATCTGGCAGAGGTTCTGTCCCGGGGCGGCGGCGCCGTGATCGTGGTGGGGCATCTCGGCAACTGGGATGCAGCAGCCGGATGGGTTGGGGCCAGCGGGCGCTCGGTCGTGACGGTTGCCGAGGTCCTCGAGCCCGAAAGGCTGTTCAGGTTCTTCGTCCGGCACCGCCGCCGGCTCGGTATCACGGTGCATCCCGCAACCCGGGACTCTGCGGCCAAGCTGGTTGCGGCGGTCAAGGGCGGCGCGGTGGTGGCGCTCCTGGGGGATCGCGATCTCCGGGGACGGGGGCCCCGGGTGGACTTCTTCGGCGCCCCGGCCACCTTCCCCGGCGGGCCCGCCTCGATCGCCCTCAGGGCGGGAGTGCCGCTGCTGGTTGCCGGAGTTTACGGGGTGGTGCTTCCCGGCGGGCGGCGCGGCTGGCAGGCGGAGATCTCAGAGCCCATCGAGCTCCCCCCGGCGCGGAGCGCCGACGCAGTCCAGAGCTTGACGGCCGAGGTGGCGCACCGGCTCGAAGGGTTCATCGGGCGGCAACCCGAGGAATGGCACGTCTTCCAGCCGTTCTGGATCGAGGATCGCAGGCCGAAGCGCCCCGGAGCCTCGGTCGGATGAGAATCGCTTTGGTATGTCCCTATGCGTGGGACCGGGACGGGGGGGTCCAGAGCCATGTCCGTGCTCTCGCCCACACGCTGAACCGATGCGGTCACGAGACCGGAGTCATGGCCCCCTATCTGCTCGACCGCTCGACCTTGAACGAGCCGGGCATCACCTTCGTGGGCCGCGCCGTGCGGGTTCCGGCCAACGGATCGGTTGCCCCGCTCGCCTTCGGCCCCCTGGTCGCCAGCGGCATAAGGGAAGCCCTCGAGGAGTTCGAGCCGGAGGTCGTCCACCTGCACGAACCCCTGATACCGAGCCTCTCCCTGCTTGCCCTGTCCACGAACGCATCTGCGCCCACGGTCGGAACCTTTCACGCCGCAGCCGAATCGAGCCTGGGATACCGCGGCGCCAAGGCCGTGCTGGCCAAGGCGGCCAACCGGCTCAGCGTCCGGACCGCGGTGTCGGAGGCGGCCAAAGCCCTGGCGGCGCGCTATTTTCCAGGTGACTACCTGATCACCCCGAACGGGATCGAGGTCGAGCGATTTGCCTCCGCCGAGCCACTGAGCCCCGTCCGTGGACGTTCTGGTCCAACCGTGCTCTTCCTCGGCCGGCTCGAGTCCCGCAAGGGTCTCGAGGTTCTCGTCGAGGCGATGGCCGACATCTCGGACCTCGGCGCTACGCTGGTGGTCGCGGGAAGCGGGCCCGAGAAGCGCTCGGCCCGGGCGCTTGCCCGCCGCCTCGGCGTACAGGTGGAATGGCTCGGGCGGATATCCGAGGCCGACAAGCCCCGCATCTACCGGTCGGCCGACGTCTACTGCGCTCCGGCTCTGGGCGGCGAATCCTTCGGGATCGTGCTCATCGAGGCGATGGCGGCGGGGACGCCGGTGGTCTGCTCGGATCTGAGCGCCTTCCGCGCCGTTACTGCGGGGGCCGCGGAGCTCGCTCCTCCCGGAGACCCTGACGCCCTGGCCGATGCCCTGCGGGCCGTGCTGACCGATACCCGGCGGTCCGACGAGATGCGAGCTCTCAGCCACCGGGGGGCGCGACGCTTCAGCTGGACCGAGTTGGTGGGTGATGTCGAGGCCGCCTACCGGCTGGCTCTGTCCCGGGGGCCCGTGCTTCGGACGGGCCGGGTGCGGGGATCGGGGTGAGGGGCTTCGCGTCTGTGTCCTCGAGGCTGTGGGGGGCCTGGGTGCTTCGTTCCGTAGGGGCGCAGGCGCTGGAGGGGGGCCGGGAGCCGAGGCTTTCGAATCTGGCGGCCGGTCTCGCCCGAGACCTGGGCATCGAGCCGCCGCGCCTGTGGGTGATCCCGTCGGGAGGGCCCAACGCGCTGGTGGTGAGGGTGTCCGGCTCCGCCGTAGCGACAACCCGGAGCCTGCTCGAGGCGTACACGCGGACCGAGCTCGAGGCGGTGGTCGCCCACTGCCTGGTGCGACTGCGGGACCGCCGGCGCATGAGGACGACGGGGCTCACCGTCGCGTTGGGCCTCCCCGCCCGGGCGGCCCGCTCGCCGGCCGAGCGTTCTCTCGAGCCGGAGGGCCTCGCCGACGACCTCGCCACGGTTTCGGTGACCGGGTATCCGCCTGCTCTGGCATCGGCGATCTCAAAGGCGGAACCGGTGAGCGGCCGCTTCGCACCCCTGTGGTTCGTGGGTGTTGGCCCGTCGCAACTGGCGCCCGAGCGACGCGTGGCCGAGCTCGCCGACCTCTAATGGGTTCAGGCGCGGCCCTGTTGCCAAACCCACAAGGTTGGCCGGGGCGCATGCTAGCGTGCCCCGCTGCTGACGACGATGCTGAAGGCAAGGAGCATTGGTCATACCCATGTCGCAAACCTCATGACCGAGGACCCGGTTACGCCGGTCTCCTACGGCCTTCGGCCCGGCGGGGGCGGAGGCTTCATCCGTAAGATCGAGCTCCTCTTCGTCGTGGTCGCAATCACAGCGGCCATTGCCGCGCTGATTTTCGCTGCCGGGACTTTCCTGGAGGCAGCCGCAGAGGGCATCGAGCCGGCGGCGCAGCCTCAGGATCAGGGCGGGCCGCCCCCCGCGATCGAGCCGGCCGAGGCCGAGCCGCCGGTGGCCGAGGAGCCCGAACCGGAACCCGAGCCCGAACCTCTTCTGTGCCTGGATGGGCGCCGCCCCGGGGGGGTCCTCGTGAGACGCCCTGCCGTTGCGATCAAGGTCGAGAACGCCCCCGTTGCCTGGCCGGTGTCGGGTCTCGAGAAGGCCGAGATCGTCTACGAGGAACTGGTCGAAGGAGGCGTCACTCGTTTCATGGGGATCTACCACTGCAACGACGCCCCCAAAGTCGGCCCGCTACGGAGCGCCCGGGTGGTCGACCCGGCGATCATGAGGCCCTACACGCGCATCCTCGGTGCGGCCGGCGCCAACGCGATCGTCCAACGAGCCCTCGACAAGGCGCGCATCATCAGCATCAACGAACAGCAAGCGGGGAGCGCTATGAGGCGCGTCTACAGGCCGGGACTGGCATCCGAGCACACGCTCTATGGGAGCACCAAGCCGCTGCGCAGGATCGGCACGCAGAGATTCGACAAACCGCCGCCCCAGGGAGTGTTCGAATACGGCCCCCTGGGGCCCAAGGGGAGAAAGCTCCGATCGGTTTCGATGTCGTTCGGCGATATCACCCAGGTCGTCTACCGGTGGAGCGACGGGAAGTGGCGGAGGTTCGAAGACGGCGCGCCGTTCGTTGCCGAGACGGGCCGGCAGATCGCCGTCGACAACGTGCTCATCGAACGTCACCGGATCAACTACTCGAAGGGCGTCGTCGACGTCGCCGGGACCCCTTCGACCGAGATAGCCGACACCACCGGCTCCGGCGACGCCTTCCTGCTGCGGGATCACCGTTTGATACGCGGGAAGTGGGTTCGCAAGTCCGAGAAGAAACCTGTGAAATTCAAGACTCTCGAGGGCAAAGAGATGGTGCTGCACCGCGGAAAGACATGGATCGAGCTGTTGCCGACCCGCGCGGGCGGGGCAAAGGGGTCACTCTCCTTCTCCTTCTGATCCCGTGCAGGCCTACAAGGGTTCAGCCGAAGATGGCGAGCTGAGTGCAGGAGGCGATCCGATCGAAGTCCTCGTCGGAATGGAGAATCGGAACGATCAAGAACCGCCCTGCTGGCTCTTCTCGAGGTCCCCCTCCCACCGGACCTCGCCGCGAAGCGGGAGAACCTCGACCCTGCCGTAACGGGCCACCAACTCACGCAAGGCCAGGTCGACGGCTTCGCGGTTGGTCTTGATTCCGGTCACTTGCCGAACCTCCCGCAGGATGTCGTCGTCGATCTCGATGTTGGTACGCATTCACCAAGACATGCGCCGAGAACACATAATCCTCACACTCAATGACGGGTCAAGTCTTCCCTTCAACGGGTCGACGGAACCTGGGCCAGAGCAGTAACGAACTCGGAACGCCAGAGCTTCAATGCTCGATCCAAAAGAGCAGGAAAGCCAATAGAGATAGAGGAGGGTTTCATGGGATGGCGTCATAGTTGGCCGTGGAAGGTTGGCCTTGTGGGGGCGGCGTTGATCGCGAGCGCCTGCGGAGCCGATGAAGGGGCGGGTTCCTCAGGCTCTCCGGAGGAGGGCGGGAATGGCTCGAAGGCCGGCGCCGAGGCCCCGTCCGAGGTGGCCACGATTGCCGTGAAGGGCGACGAGTACAAGTTCGATGCTCCCAAGACGGTGCCCTCGGGCAAGGTTGCCTTTGAGTTCGAGAACACGGGGGAGGAGAAGCACGAGATGGTCGTGTTCATGATCAAAGACGACTCCAAGCTCCAAGATCTGCTTGCTATGCCCCAGAAGGAAGCGCAGAAGCATGTCGCCATCGTGGGCGGTGCGGGGGCAAAGCCTGGGGAGACGGCTGGGAAGCCGCTGCAGAAGAATCTTTCCCCCGGCCGATACGCCATGGTGTGCTTCCTGCCGGCTCCAGACAAGACTCCGCACTTTGTGAAGGGCATGCTGCACGAGTTTTCAGTCGAGTAAGTTCTTACCAGTCGACCAGCTTCCAGATCTCCGGCTCCATAGTGTCGGGTTCGCCTACCTCGGCGAAGATCGTCACCGCTTGCTTGAGATGGGACATGGCGTCGTCGGCGAGCCCGGAAGCATGCTGTATGTCGGCCAGATTGTTGTGCAGCGCCGCCTCGCGATGCCGGTCACCCTGCGCCGCACAAAGCCTTAGAGCGTCGATCGCCAGCGTACGGGCCGTATCGAGGTCGCCCGTGGCCCGATGTGCGAGGGCGAGATTGTTCAGGGCCGCGATCTGAGCGCCCGGGTCGTCGAACCCGCGGGCGATCTCGAGGCTGGCGGACAGTTGCCGTTGCGCTTCGTGCGGATTGGCTTGGCCGTTGGCCAGGATCCCGAGCAGGTTGTGGGTCTGTGCCCGGGCGCGCCCGTCACCGGCGGCTTCGGCCAGCCCGAGCGCCCGGCGTGCGAGCTTCACGGCCTGGGCCACCCGACCCTGGTGGTAGAGAGCGAGGCTCTGGTCTGCATAGATCCTGGAGCGCCGCCCGCCCCCGTCCGATTCACCGAAGCAGTCGAGTGCGGCCTCGAAGTGGCTAGAGGCGGCATGCCAGTCTCTGCGGCGCAGGTGCACGTTGCCGAGCTTGTGCTCGAGCTCGGGCAACCCGGCGGGGTCGCTCTGAGCGGCTGCAGCCTCGTAGTCCCTGATGGCTGCGCCGTAGTCTCCGGACAGCGTGTGGAGATCGCCTATCGCTTCATGGAGCACCGAAGGCGAGGGGTGATCGAGCGCAAGCGCGGCCCCGTAATGCTCGAGCGCTTCGTGGTTCGCATACAAGGAACGAGCGTGGTCGCCCGCCATCCTGAAGTGTTCGGCGGCGTCGGCGTCCCGGCCCCCGAGCCTGAGGTGGTGGGCGATCCGCCCGGCGAGGGCCCCTGCTGCCTCTCCACCCGTGGCCCTGTGGATGAGCGCTTCTGCAGTCCGCCGGTGCAGCAATCGCCGGCGCGCGAGGCTCGTTTCCTCGTACACCATCACCCTCACCTTGTCGTGGCTGAAGTCGTAGGACGGATTGCTTCCGTCGGTTCCCGGTACCTCGTCTATGAGCGCGTGGGCGGTCAGCTCGTCGAGTGCCTGGACCGATTCCTCGTCGCTCCGGCCACTTGCCTCGCTGACCGTCTCGAAGTCGAACGACCGTCCGATCACGGAGGCGGCGCCGAGAAGCTGGCGGCTCGTCTCCGAAAGGGGCGCCAACCGCGCCCGGAGAAGATCACGCACCCCGGTGGGGAGAGACCATCCTCCGTGGGTTCGCACCGCAATGGCCGCCAGGAATTCGACCACGAAGAAGGGCAGTCCTTCGGTCTCCTCGAAGAGGCGCCCGGCGATGTCTCCGCTCTGGCTTTCGGCGGGCAGGGGAGCCGACTCCACCAGGTCCGCTACCTCTCCTCGGCTCAACCTCGAGAAGTGCACAAGGGTGGAGACGCCATCACGCCTCGCTTCGCTCACCAGGAGGGCCAGCCGGTGGCCGGCCGGTACCTGGTCGGAGCGCCAGGCTCCTGCCACCACAAGGCGAAGTCCGGCGAGCCTCCTCACGAGGTAGATCAGCACGTCCAGGGACGCGTCGTCGGCCCACTGGAGGTCATCGAGCCACAGGACCCCCGGCGCCGGGCCGCCGGGGGCGGCGGCGATCACGGCCAGGCTGATCGCCTCGAAGAAGCGGCCCTGGGCGCCGGGGCGGTCCAGGCGCGGAGGTTCTCCGAGGTCCGGGCGCTGTCTGTGCAGCTCGGGGAGCAGGCGCCCCACCTCTGCGACCGTCTCGTCGTCGAGGGTTTCAGCCAATCCCTGACCGGCGCTTCCGGTCATCGTCCCTTTGAGCGCCTCTACAACGAGACCGTATGCGAGCCTGGTCTCGCCCTCGTGGCAGCGGGCCGTGACCGTCCGTCCTCCTCGGGCCGCGGCGTAGGCGACGAAGTCCATACCCAGGCGGGTTTTTCCGATTCCGGCTTCGCCTTCGAGTCCCACCAACTGCCCGGTGGTAGCGGCGGCACCGTAGGCGCCGAGCAGCGTCTCCCATTCCCGGGCACGTCCGACCAGAGGATACGCGGCCGGGCCCGGCCTCGGGTGAGTGCCGGCCGGCCCCGCCCCGGCTTCGGGTCGAGGCCGGCGCGGTGCGATGATCTCGTTGTCCTTCACCGCCTCGTAGGTCTCGGTGGTGGCCGCTAGAGGGCTCACGCCGAGCTCCCGGTCCAGGACGGCAACGCAATCCCGGTATTGCCGGAGGGCGGCGGAGCGCTGTCCGCTCATGGCATAGAGCCTCATGAGCCCCCGGTGGGCAGGCTCGTGCAGGAGGTCTAGGGACAACCACCGGCGGGCGTGCTCGATGGCGGCTTCGGGGTCACCCCCGGCTTCGGCATCAAGCACGAGCTTCTCCAGCACGTTACCGAGCTCCCGCCGCAGGCCCTCAGCCTGAAAACTCTGCCAATCGTCGAACTCGGGGCTGTCCCGCAAGGAAAAGCCCGCCATGAAGTCCCCCCGGTAGAGGGACGCGGCACGCTCCCACAGGCCGGTGCAAGAGGGGCACGGTGCGTACCCCGGGGCCGAGTGCCGCCCGCACCCCGCCGCCGCCGCGCGGAACAACTCGACGTCGAGCCAAAGGTCCTCCCGGCCGAGGCCCACCCGTGCCCTGTCGGCCTCGATCCATTCGCCGTCCAGAGCCTTGGTGAGCGCCGACAGGGTCCGCCGCAGGGCGGCGCGGGCATGGAGCCCGTCGTATTCGGGCCACAGCAGTCCGGCGAGCGAATCGCGGGCATGCCCCCGGGCCGTTACGGCAAGGAAGGCGAGCATCGCAGTTGCCTTCCGGGTGTCGACCTTGATCGGCACGCGGTCCCGTTGGATCATCGGCGCGCCGAGCAAGGCCATAGTCAGACGGGCCATGCCACCTCCTCAGGGGCTTGACCTACAATCGTAACGTGCAAGGTGTAAGGCGCACTTCCGTAACTATCTGGCGCCCCCACGAGGACGGATGGGCCCATTTCCAACGCCGGCGCCGTAACGATCTCGGGACGACTTTCCGAGAGAGTGATGGCGTAAGTTCTGGAGGCGGCAGAGAGCAGTGGTCTGAGACAAGAGATGATTAACGCCCAGAAGGTCCGCGCGCAGGACCGATTGTGGCTGAGGCCCCGGCCGGGTTGAAGTGACCAGGCCGCGCCCGGCTGTTCTCGCTTCCGGCATGCTGGTTCTCTATTTCGTCTGGATGTCTGGTGCAATTTTCCTTGCCATACAAAATGGCAACACAGGTGTCGTCACGGCGCCGTTCGTGGTCGCCTTCACTGCTTTCATGCTGGTAGGCGCGTTGATCGTTGCTCGGCGTCCCGGCAACCCGTTGGGATGGGTCTTCTCCGCCGCCGGCTTACTGACGGCCACGGGATTGCTGGCTCAGGAGTATGCGGAGTATTCGTATCTAACGAAGCCGGGTCTGCTGCCTGGAAGGATCGTGGCGGTCTGGTACACATCGTGGTACTGGTACCCGTCGATGGGCCTGATGTTTGTGTTCACCCTTCTTTACTTTCCAACCGGCAGGCTCTTGTCCCGTCGCTGGAGAATCCTTGCCGCCGTTGCATGGGCCTCTTCGATCGCAGTCACGATTGTCGCCATGTTCGCCCCCGTACTGCAGATACAGGATGAAGACAAAGTCATCTCGAACCCCATCGGCATTCGGGCGTTGGGGACTGTTGAGCAGAGTAACGCGGGGAGTGTTCTCTTCGTGCTCTTCATTTGCTCGCTTGCGGGGGCTCTTGCGTCTCTTGTCATTCGATTCCGGCGTTCAGAGGGTGAAGAACGCCAGCAGTTGAAATGGTTCACCTACGCGGGAGCACTGGTAGCTCTTCTCCCTGTAACCTCTGTCCTTCCCTTGCCCGGAGTAACGAGTGATCTGATCTTCGCCTTCGTTCTCGCGTTTCTGCCGATAGCGACCGGCATCGCCATCCTCAAGTACCGCCTCTACGACATCGACGTGATCATCAACCGGACGCTGGTCTACGGTGTCCTGACCCTGAGTCTTGCGCTGGTCTACGTTGCCGGGGTCGTCGTCTTGGGTGGGGCGCTGCGCTCGGTGACCGGCCAGGCCAACAACAACCTCGCAGTCGCCGCCTCGACCCTTGGGGTGGCGGCATTGTTTCGTCCCGCCCGTTCCCGAATCCAGAGCTTCATCGACCGGCGCTTCTACCGGCGCAAGTACGACTCGGCCCGAACGCTCGAGGCGTTTTCGGCGCGCCTTCGAGAGGAAGTCGAGCTCCGCACGCTGACCGCCCACCTGCTCACCGCGGTAAGCGACACCATGCAGCCCGCTAATGTCTCGTTGTGGCTTCAGGGAGGGCAAGCCGGCTCGCAAGATGGAGCCAAGGCCCGGCTCGAGGTGGACTCGTGAAGCGCGGCGCATCCATCATGGCGGCGGCGCTTTGGGGTCTCGTGGTTGTGGGTCTCGTGATTCTCCTCAGTTCCCCCGGGGATCAGGGGGGCCTCGAGATTCCGTTGACTCTGGCCTATTCGGTGTTCGTCCTGGGTTTTTCGACCTTCGGCGGATTGATTGCTTTTCGGCACCCGTCCAATCCGATCGGGTGGATCATGTTGGTTGCCAGCATCGCCTTCACCCTGGGCGGAGTCACTGACGACTATGCGAGCCAATCGCCAAACGACAGGGCCGTCCCCGGGCTGGCTCTGGCGGCCTGGTTCTCGGTCTGGACATGGAGTATCGGAGCGTCACTTCCGGCCACCTTTCTGATCCTGTTGTTTCCGAATGGGCGGCTTCCATCGCGCCGATGGAGGCCGGTCGCCTGGGTCACCGGCGTGTCTATCATGGTGGTGGTCTCGAGCATCGCTCTGGCTCCAGGCAGGTTCGACGACTATCCGATCTCCAACCCGTTTGGAGCCCCTCAGATCCACGCCGTAATTCAACCGCTGGTTGGGCCTGCCGGTGCCGCTCTTTTCGCAAGCGCGCTCGCGTCGATCCTGTCGTTGATCTTCAGGTTCAGGCGCGCCGAAGACCAAGAACGTCTGCAGTTGAAATGCCTCGCCTTTGCGGTGGCGCTGGTTGCGATGGCAGCGGCGGTATCGGTTGTCATTGAGAGTGTGGCCGGCTCGAATGAAGGCCTGATCGAGGTAAGCAACTTGATCGTCACGACATCCATGGCAACCATTCCGATGGCGATTGGGGCGGCCGTTCTCAAACACCGGCTGTACAACATCGATCGCATCATCAACCGCACGCTCGTCTACGGTGTTCTCACCGCAATTCTGGGTTTGATCTACATTGCCGGCGTGGTGGTGTTTGGATCGCTGATCCGCTCCTTCACCGGCCAGACGGACAACAACCTCGGAGTGGCGGCTTCCACGTTGGGCGTGGCTGCGCTGGTTCGCCCACTGCGGTCGCGTGTCCAGGGCGCCATCGACCGCCGTTTCTACCGTCGCAAGTACGACGCCGTGAGAGCGCTCGAAGCGTTTTCCTCCCGGCTGCGCGACGAGGTCGACCTGGATCTGCTGAGCAGTGATCTCGTGGGAGTCGTCGGCGACACCATGCAGCCCGCGCATGTCTCGTTGTGGCTGCGGTACGCAGGCAGGGACGAATAGACAACGTGAGCCACCGCGCAGCGGTCCGTTCGACCTGGTGGCTGTTTGCGCTGGGGATGCTGGGGACGGCTGCGACGCTTATCCTCGGGCTCGAGCGCGGGGACGCGGGCGCAGGCCTGACGGTCTTGATCGAAGACCTGATTTGGTTTCTGTCGTTGGCTATGTTCGTCCCGGTTGGAGCGCTGATCGCTTCGAGGCATCCTCGCAATCCGGTGGGATGGATCTTCCTTGCCATCGGACTGAGCGAGGTTCTCTCGAAGTTCGCCTACGAGTACGCGGCCTATTCGCTGCTCACGCATCCGGGCGCCCTTCCGGGTGGGAGCGCAATGGCATGGCTGCAGACGTGGAGCTGGGCGCCCGAGCTGACTCTCTTTCCCTTCTTGATTCTGCTCTTCCCCAGCGGCCGGTTGTTGTCCCGCCGTTGGGGAGCGGTTGGATGGATCCCGTTGGTGTGGATGGTCGCTTTCTTCGGCTACTCCGTTGCCCTGTGGCCTTACCGAGGCGCCTTCCTTCTCCGGAACGTCGAGAGCTTCGGCATCGCTTCACTCGCCCGTCTCGAGTCCACTCTGTTCGCCCTGTTCCCCGCGGTAATGCTTTGCCTTGCCGCTTCGCTCGTGTGTCTCATCATCCGGTTCCGGCGCTCGAAGGGAGACCAGCGCCAGCAGCTCAAGTGGATCGCGCTAACGGCCGGACTCGGTGCGACGAACATCATCGTGACCGACTTGATACTCGACCCGTTGGGGCTGGAGAACTCGGTGACGAGGCTCGTTGGAGAGACGCTCGGCGGGCCCGGCCTGTTCGCTATTGCCGCCGGGGTGGCGATGCTCAAGTACCGGCTGTTCGACATCGACCGCATCATCAACCGCACGCTCGTCTACGGTGCGCTCACCGCCCTTCTGGCGCTGATCTATCTGGGAGGGGTGGTGGGGCTCGGCGGGGCGCTGCGGTCGCTCACCGGGCAGCAGAGCAACAACCTTGCCGTGGCCGGCTCCACGCTCGCCGTGGCCGCTCTGTTCCGCCCGGTGAGGGGCCGGCTCCAGAGCTTCATCGACCGGCGCTTCTACCGCCGTAAATACGATGCGTCGAGAACGATGGAGAGCTTCTCGTCCCAGCTGCGTGAGGAGGTCGACCTCAACGCTCTGAGCGGGCATCTGGTGGAGGTCGTACAAGAGACGATGCAGCCTTCGCACGTTTCACTGTGGCTGCAAAGCCGGGCGGAGGCTAGATGATCCCCCCGCTGCGGCGGCCGAGCAGCAGCTTTCAAGAGAAGGGGCAGCCGTAACGATCTCGGAACGGTCAGTTGATAAAAGGGGATGAGATGAATCCACTGTCTGGAGCAACCAAGCGAATCGGATTGCGCCGGGGGAGGCGAACCCGGAGCGCCACCGGCGCGGCTCTGCCGGATCGAGCGGCGGTCCCCGAGCCAGCGGGCACGGCGCCGGTCGAGATCGCCCCCAACGATCCCGTCATCGCCTACTTTCAGAGCGCCTCCGGCGTTGTCGAGATCGACTCCCTGCAGCTCAGGTCGCCCGGGGCCGACGCTCTGCGGGCCGCCGGCGTCAAGATGGTCGTTCCGCTGGTTGCCCAGGGCGAGCTCATCGGGCTTCTTAATCTGGGGGCGCGACTCAGCGAACAGGAGTATTCGGCAGACGACCGAAAGCTGCTGGCGAATCTCGCCGCTCAGGCGGCGCCTGCGGTGCGGGTCGGCCAGCTCGTCAGAGAGCAGGAGGCCGAGGCCCGTTCGAGGGAGCGCATCGAGCAGGAGCTTCGGGTCGCCACGCTCATCCAGCAGCAGTTCCTCCCCAAGGAGCTCCCCGAGCTCGGCGGATGGCAGGTCTCGGCCCACTACCGTCCGGCCCGAGAGGTGAGCGGCGACTTCTACGACTTTATCGAGCTGCCCGACGGGCGCGTGGGGATAGTTGCAGGTGATGTCACCGACAAAGGCGTACCGGCTGCTCTGGTGATGGCAACCACCCGAAGCATCCTGCGCGGCGAGGCGACCCACTACCTTTCACCCGGGCAGGTACTCGAACGGGTCAACGACCTGCTGGTTCCCGACATCCCCGCCCAGATGTTCGTGACGTGCCTCTATGGTGTGCTCGATCCGTCGAGCGGGCGGTTCCAGTACGCCAACGCCGGACACAACCTTCCCTATGTCTCCACCGAGGACGGAGGAGTTGCCGAGCTTCGGGCCAGGGGCATGCCGCTCGGGCTCATGCCCGGGATGGTCTATGAAGAGAAGGAAGCCACCCTGTTGCCGGGTCAGACCGTCCTTCTTCACAGCGACGGGCTCGCCGAAGCCCACAACGCCGATCGCGAGATGTTCGGCTTCCCGCGGGTCATGACGTTGATGGAGAACACCACTGGAGGCCAAGAGCTGATCGATGTTCTTCTGACCGAGCTGGACGGATTCCGTGGAACTGCCGCCGAACAGGAGGACGACATCACTCTTGTCGCCCTGCAGCGATCCCCCGACGCCGGCTTGAGGATCGGCGCGGTCATGAGCGACGACACTGCACCCTCGGTAGAGATCCGGGGCGAATCCGCAGAATCCAACGGCGATACCGACCCGAACTTCGGCGGGCACGATTCCGGGCGCGTGTTGGATGAGTTCACACTCGCCAGCGAGGAAGGCAACGAGCGCCTCGTGATGGCGCGGGTGATGGAAGCGGTCGAGGAGCTGCAGCTTGCCGGCAAGCTGCTCGAACGTCTGAAGACGGCCGTTGCCGAAGCGACCATGAACGCCATCGAACACGGCAACAAGAACAATGCCGATCTGCCGGTATCGGTGCGGGTTGTTGCGACCGACACCGACGTGTCGGTGCAGATAACAGATCAGGGCGGGGAACAGCAGATGACCGAGGCGGAGAGTCCCGACATCGAAGCCAAGCTTGCCGGGCTGCAGACCCCACGGGGGTGGGGGCTCTTCTTGATCAAGAACATGGTGGACGACATGCAAGTGACGACCGGCGACCACCATCACACCCTCGAGCTCACGCTGCACCTGAAAGGAGACCCCGATGTCAACGAGTAGCTTCGCTGCCGATTGGAGGCAGAGCAACGGTTCCGCAATCATCGACCTGAGCGGTGAGATCAACAGGTCGTCGGAGGATGCCCTGAATTCGGCTTACTCCGAAGCCGTCCGGGGCGGCGCCGGCTCGATCCTTTTGAACTTTGTGCAGGTCGATTACATCAACAGCACCGGTATCGCGGTGATAGTGGGTTTGTTGGCCCGGGCTCGCAAGGACTCTCGCACAGTGATGGCATATGGGCTCAGCGAGCATTACCGGGGGATCTTCGAGATCACACGCTTGTCTGACTTCATGACGATATTCGACGCCGAGGAAGATGCCGTAGCGGAAGCGCCCGCGCAGATCTGATGAAGGGGAGGGGATCGTGTCTCAATCGGCACTGACCATGGAAGTACGCCAGCCTCATGCCCAAGCCAGCATTATCGATATCAGCGGTGACATCACGGCTGCATCGGAAGACGAGCTCATGGAGGCCTACAACAAAGCGAGCTCAGACCAGGTACGGGCAATCATTCTCAACTTCGATGGCCTCGAGTACATGAACAGTGGCGGGATCGGGCTCCTGGTTACGCTTCTGGTACGCGCCAACCGCCAGCGCCAGAAAATCCTCGCATTCGGCCTCAGTGATCACTACAGGCAGATCTTCGAGTTGACGCGGCTGGATGACGCCATCTCGATCCACGACGGAGAGTCCGATGCACTCAGCGCAGCGGGCGCCTGAAAAAGGAGGACGGACCATGACCAAGTCATCGGGCGACGGGGACGGGAGGGACCCGCAGACACTCTCGCAAGAAGCACCTCCCGGCGAAGCTGCGCCTGATGTGATCAACCTCGAGGCGGAGGTCATTCCCGAAGAGGACATCCACGAAGAGGTGAAGCCGAAGGAGATCAGCGCCCGCGACGCCGCAAACTGGGCGAAGCAAGTGTCTACCTTGACGATGGCCGATGCTCCCGCCGACGCGATCAACCGAAACGTCACAGGGCGCCGGGTGATGTCGCCGATTCAGGGCTTCGGCAAGATGTGGCAGAAGACCTACCGCGTGGCGCTGGACGGCGAGGTGGTCGGCCCCGAGCATGTGATCACGCAATGGAAGGAGAACTTCCCCAAGTTCTGGCCGGAGAACAACCGCTTCTTCGGGCCGCTGACCGGGATCGCCCCGGGCGAGGTGGCGCTGCTCAACCTGACCATGCCGGGTCGACTGAAGCTCTCGACCGGCGTCCTCGTCCTCTACGCCGACGAAGAGTCGTTCACGCTGATGACGCCGCAAGGCCACATGTTCGCCGGCTGGATCACCTTCAGCGCCTATGCCAAGAACGACAAGACCGTGGCCCAGGCCCAGGTCCTCATGCGCGCCAACGATCCCATGTACGAGATGGGGCTCATCATGGGCGGGCACAAGAAGGAAGACGTGTTCTGGGAGCACACCCTTGCGTCGCTCGCTGCACACCTCGGTTGTGAGGGGGAAGTTGAAACCCGGGTGGTGTGCGTCGACAACAAGCGGCAATGGGCCCGAGCGGGAAACATCTGGCACAACTCGGCGATCCGTTCGGGCGCATATGCCATGGGGGCCCCTGCGCGCGCGTTGGCAAAACCCTTCCGCCGCAGCTGAGCCAAAGGGACTCCGACCAGCGACACAAAGCCGGTAGGGTCGGCCGAGAATGGCTGAGGAGCATGATGCAATCGTCGTGGGGGCGGGGCCGAACGGCCTGTGCGCCGCCATCACGCTTGCCCAGGCCGGCCTGTCGGTAAAAGTCCTCGAGGCCGAGGACACCGTCGGTGGAGGGGCCCGTTCCGGGGCCCTCACTCTGCCCGGGTTCAACCACGACCTCGGCTCCACGGTTCAGGCCCTCGGGCTGGCGTCCCCCTTCCTCAAGACGCTTCCGCTCGAACAGCTCGGGGCCGTCTGGTGTCAGCCGGACGCTCCGCTCGCGCATCCTCTGGATGACGGCAGCGCCGCGCTTCTGGAGCGGTCGGTGGATGCGACCGCACAGGGACTCGGCCGCGACGCCCGCGCCTACCGCCGCTTGATGACGCCGCTCGTGGATGCGGCCGACCGGCTGGCCGTCGAGCTGCTGGGACCGATGGGCCCGGCGCGCCTTCCCCGCCACCCGCTGCTGCTGGCCCGGTTCGGTTTGAGCGGCTTTCGCTCGGCCACCGGTTTGGCGCGCGCCCGCTTCGAGGGCAGGCATGCACAGGCGCTGTTCGCAGGGATGGCGTCGCATTCCTTCCTGTCACTCGACAGGCTTGCCTCGGCGGCTTTCGGCTTGGTTCTCGGGTCCTTCGGCCACTCGGTTGGCTGGCCGGTGGTCCAGGGAGGGTCGCAGAAGCTCGCGGATGCACTTGCGATCCATCTGTCCTCGCTGGGCGGCGACGTGGTCACGGGTTACAGAGTCGCCGGCTTCACCGACCTCCCGCCGGCGCGCGCCTACCTTTTCGATGTCACGCCCCGTCAGCTCGTGGCCATAGCCGGTGACCGGTTGCCATCCCGCTACCGGCGCAAACTGACGCGCTATCGCTACGGCCCGGGCATCTTCAAGCTCGACTGGGCGCTCGACGGTCCGGTTCCGTGGGCGGCCGAATGCTGCGAGCGAGCAGGCACCGTGCATCTCGGGGGAGGAATGGATGAGATAGCGGAGGCCGAGGATGAGGTAGCCAGCGGAGGTCACCCGGAGCGGCCCTACGTCCTCGCCGTGCAACCGAGCTTGTGGGACCCGACACGGGCACCGGTGGGCAAGCACACGCTGTGGGCCTACTGTCACGTCCCCAACGGATCGACCGTGGACATGACCGCCCGCGTCGAGGATCAGTTCGAACGCTTCGCCCCCGGTTTCCGGGACCGGATCCTGGCGCGCACCGCCGCCGGCCCCGCGGAGCTGGAACGCCAGAACGCCAATCTCGTCGGCGGCGACATAAACGGCGGGCTCCAGGATCTGCGGCAGTTGTTCACCCGCCCCGTCGTCAAGCTCGATCCTTATTCCGCTCCGGCCGAGGGCATCTACATCTGCTCATCGTCGACTCCACCCGGCGGGGGCGTACACGGAATGTGCGGGCATTTCGCCGCCCGTTCAGCCCTCCGGCGCAGCTTCAGCTAGTGCTCCTGCGCGGAAGTAACGCCAGCGTCCAGGGCGGCACTGCGCGGCGAGGGCAACGCTCTGTCAGATGGCCCAGTCTGCGTCGCCGTAGAAGCAGGCGGCGCCGGAGACACCTTCTTTGATGCGGTGGATCTCGTCGACGGTCAGCCGCTGCCGCCAGGTGGCCGCCGCACCGCGGCTGTTGCGTTTGACCGACCCGTGCCGCCAGGCGGCCGGCTCGGTCGTGTTGGATGAGCCTGAGTAACGCGCCATGCTTCGTTCGACCTCTGCACTCCAGGTGAGTCCCAGCCTCTCATACAGATCACGAAAGCCGTCGACGGGCGCTTCGGCGAGATCCTCGTGCCTGACGAACATCCACGAGGGATGGGCGTCGCGGTAGCGATCTATCACCGACAGCATGATCTGGTACATGAGTATTGCCTGGTCGATGATGTCGACGTCATGCGTCGAGTACTCACGCATTCGCTCTTCGTAAGGGTGGAGCCAGTCGCGCAGCAGTAGATCCTGGGCAAGCCAACTCCTGAACTTGAATTGCCAGTTGAGCCGCTTGATGCTTCCGGCAAACGCCGCAGGATGGCGGATCATGACGACCACACGCGCGCCGAAGCGGTGAGCCAGCCACTCCGCCGAGAACAACGCCATCGGATCCTTGATCAGGGGACGCAAATGGCGGAGACGGCTCATGTATGCGCCGGGATATTCCCGGGCCAGGATGACCACGCGCTTGTAGGTTCGGGGATCGCGGAGGTTGGCGAGCAGCGGATAGCGGAATCCGAACACGTCTTCGAGGATCGGCTCGAACTCGCTTTCGTTCTCGGCGCATATGTATTGAAACCAGAAGGGGATGCGACCGCCGCTCCAGCTCGGTCGCCGGGTGGGATTGAACGGCTCGTGGATGTAACCCGCCTCGCCCGACAGACAGAGCATGCGGCCGGCCCAGGTGGTGCCGGACCGGTGGAGCCCGGTGACAAGAAGCGGGTCGCTCATTGCGGGGGCGCACCGGGCGCCGATGCAAGTCTTTGGCCGAGCAGGGATTTGACGTATTCGAGCTCTTGGACTCGGAACAGGATGCCGAGCACGAAGTAGGCGGCGACCCCTGCCGCCACCGGGACCCCCACGGCCACCATTTCGATCCCGATGCCGCCCCCCGGCCACAGGGTCACAATCGCCCGGTAGCACAGCCACACCAACAACCCCATCCCACCCGCTGCGGCAGCGATGCGGCCGATGCTTCTGCGCATCTGTCCGGCTTCGAAGGCGCCCACCCTCGACGCGAGCAGACGCGCCAGAAGGAACACCCCAAAGCTGTAGGCGATCGCCTGGCCGGCGGCGAGACCCCTCACTTCGAGCCACGCGAACATCGGCACGTTGACTGCAGTGTTCAACACCACCACCGCGCAGTTGACGAGAAACGGCGTCTTCGTGTCCTGCAAGGCGTAGAAGGCTCGCGTCAACAGTTGGAAGATAGAGAACTGCAAAAGCCCAAGCACCATGAACTGTAAGACACCGGCGACGAGCTCGGTGGAGGAGGCGGTCATGATTCCATGCTGCAGCAGCAGCCGGACTATCGGCTCGCCGAGCACGAGATAGCCGATGGCAGAGGGAAGCATGAGAAACGCGGTTGCGCGCAGTCCGATCGAAAGCCGGTCACGGTATTCGGGCCACTGCGCGTGGAGTGCATATTCGCTCAACGATGGCATCAGCGCGGTGTTGAGCGACCAAACGAACAGCCCTATGGGCAACAGGAAGAATGTAGAGGCCGAGATGTAGGCCGTGAACCCTCCTTGCTGCCCGTTGGCAAGCCACTGGATGAATATGTAGGCGATCTGATTAACGGCCACCGAGCCGACGACGAACACGGAGAGGCGCGCCATCTTCTTGGCGGCGGGATGCTTGACCTCGAGTGTCAGACGATAGCGCCCGAGCCGTCGCAGATAGGGGAGGAGGGCCAGTCCCATGGGTGCAACGCTCAGCGTCGTCCCGAGGCCTATCAAGAGCAGCTGCGTCGTTGTCACGGTCTCGAGCGTTACAACCCCGTAGAGCGCTCCGAAGATCACAAACGCTGCAATCACAACGAAGTTGTTGATGATGGGCGTGTACATCGGAGGGCCGAAGCGTCTGTGCGCGGTGAGAATTGCAGAGACGATGAAATAGAGGCCGTAAAGGACTATCTGGGGAATGAACAGCCGCAGCAGAAAGGTGATTGCCTCCTGCTGGGACTGCTCCAGGGAGGCCGGCAGGCGGGAGGCGTAGAAGCGGGCAATCCACGGCGCACCGATCATCCCGACGATCGCTATGCCGGAAAGGATCAGCAGGGACCGGTTGAGGATTCCACTCATCACCTGCCACGCACGGTCGCGATCTTCTTCCTGAAGCAGCTCGACGAACATCGGAATGAAGGCGGATGACACGATGCCACCGAGAACGAGCTCGTAGAGGACATTGGGAGCGGTGTTCGCAAGGTTGTAGGTGTCGGCGATCCGGCTCTCGGCAATCCCCAAGGTCGCAGCGATGACCGCCAGACGGACGATCCCCGTGAGCCGAGAGATGACGGTGCCCCCGGTCATGATCGCTGTTGAGCGGGCCAGCGACCCCGCCGGGCTGTGCCGCTGTCTGTACGCGGGGCTCGAGGCGTCCGCCAAGGTCAGCCGGCCGGGGCGCGCCGGGCTTCGGCCGGCGAGCCCGTATTGGTTGGACGGGGGGTGTCCCGGAGCGAATGGGGCCCGGCCCCGCGCCCCGCAACTGTGCGGTAGCCGTCCTCCCGTTTCACTCGGCAAGTGTCGCCCCAAGTGAGCGGCCTTTGCAAGCCTGCTCCGCGATGCCCTCTCCTCGGACCACGCAAGCTTTAAGTGGTCCTCCGGAGAGGCATCGCTCCGCAAATGGGGAAAACCAGGTTCAAGACCTGCTCCGCGATGCCCTCTCCTCGGACCACGCAAGCTTTAAGTGGTCTTCCGGAGAGGCATCGCTCCGCAAAGTCCCGCCAGATGCCTGCAAAGACATCGTTAGCGCGGGGCTTGTGTCTAGGCTGTGAGGGTCGAGGCCTCGCCGCCGTCGTGGGGTATGGACGGTGCCGCGAGATGGAAAGTCAAAGTCACCACATGGAGGTTTTTCAGGTATGTCCGCCAAGAAGAGAACGGCGGCGATTGGGGGTGGGGTTCTCGCCCTTGCTCTGGTTGCCTTCTTCCTCACGGGCGACCGGTCTTCGGGCGATTCGGTCTTCCCGAACGTCCCCGGGTTCAGCCAGCCACCGGTGTGCCCCCTGAGCGGCGCCATCCCCAAGGGTTCGGCTGCGGACCGGCCGGCGGTGGCGGTCAAGGTCGAGAACAACCCCGTCGCGTGGCCGCTGTCCGGGCTCGAGGACGCCGAAGTCGTCTACGAAGAGCTGGTCGAGGGCGGCATCACACGCTTCATGGCCATCTACCACTGCACCGACGCGTCCAAGGTGGGGCCCATTCGCAGCGCCCGCGAGGTCGACCCGGCGATCATGAGCCCGATCACGAAGATCCTGGCCGGCGCGGGCGCCAATGCCATCGTCCAGAAGGCGCTCGACGAGGCGGAGATCGTCGTCGTGAACGAAGAGTCGGCCGGCAGCGCCATGGAACGTGTCGAGCGCCCCGGGATCACCTCGGAGCACACCCTCTACGGCGACACGGCGGCGCTGCGCAAGATCGGGGCGAAGAAGTTCGACACGCCCCCGCCGCAGGGACTATTCGAGTTCGGAGACCTCCAGGACGGGGCCACAAAGGCGTCCCATCTCGAGATCGACTTCAGTGGGTCAACCACCGTCGAATACAACTGGAATGACGGCAAGTGGGCGCGTTCGGAAGACCAAGTCATCTTCGAAGCGGAAACAGGCGACCAGATCAGGGTGGACAACATCCTGATCGAAGAGCACAAGGTCAACGAGTCCGACAAGATCGTCGACATCGCGGGCAACCCGTCGATCGAGATCGCAGACGTCACCGGCTCGGGCCGCGCCGTCTTGTTCAGGGACGGACAGGCCTTGAAGGGCCGCTGGGAGCGCAAGGAGGTAGCCGACCCCGTCCGCTTCCTGACTCCAGAAGGCGATGCGATGGTCCTCAAGGAGGGCACGACCTGGATCGAGCTCGTCCCCAGCGACGAAGGCCAGATAAAGGGGTCGTTCTCCTTCAGCAAGTAGCCGGGGTGGTATGTGGTGTGAGCCTCCCGCACCGATTACCCCGGCCTCTGCGAGCCTGCCCCGGTCTCTGGGGCGCGGTAGGATGGAGCAACCTCCCGGCGCGGCAAGAGCCGCCTGCCGGTGAATCCCACCAGAGGCGGGCTCCGGTCGCTTCGCCGGTGAACGCCTGAAAGAGGAGCTGCAACCATGGCCGACAATCTGAAGGACACGGGTGGCCTGAGGATCAAGCGAGGGCTCGCCGACATGCTCAAAGGCGGCGTCATCATGGACGTGACCACCGTCGAACAGGCGAAGATTGCAGAGGACGCCGGCGCGGTTGCCGTCATGGCCCTCGAACGCGTCCCCGCCGACATCCGAGCCGAGGGCGGCGTTGCGCGCATGGCCGATCCCGAACGAGTGGCCGGGATCATGGAGGCGGTTTCGATCCCCGTGATGGCCAAGTGCCGCATCGGCCATTTCGTCGAGGCCCAGGTGCTCCAGTCCCTCGGTGTGGACTATATCGACGAGTCCGAGGTGCTTTCGCCCGCGGATGTGGCTCACCACGTTGACAAGTGGGACTTCACCGTCCCCTTCGTCTGCGGCGCCACCAACCTCGGAGAGGCGCTTCGCCGGATCGGCGAGGGCGCCGCAATGATTCGCTCCAAGGGTGAAGCGGGGACCGGCAACGTGATCGAGGCGGTGCGCCACATGCGCTCGATAAGCTCCTCGATTCGCCGGCTTCGCTCTGCCGGGCCCGAGGAGCTCATGGCCGAGGCGAAGCATTTGGGCGCCCCTTACGAGCTGGTGCGCGAGGTGGCGCAGACGGGGTCGCTTCCGGTGGTGCTCTTCACCGCCGGCGGCCTCGCAACGCCGGCGGACGCGGCCCTGATGATGCAGCTCGGCGCCGACGGTGTGTTCGTGGGCTCGGGGATCTACAAGTCCGGCGATCCAGCCCTGCGGGCGAGGGCAATCGTCGAAGCCACAACCTACTTCGAGGACCCCGACATCATCGCGAAGGTCTCGAGGGGCCTCGGCGAGCCCATGGTGGGCATCTCGATGGGACAGATCCCCGAGGCCGAACGCCTGGCCCAGAGAGGCTGGTAGAGGAGGCCGGGTGAAGATAGGCGTACTCGGTCTGCAGGGTGACGTGGCCGAGCACGCCGCGGCGCTCGAGGCCGCCGGGGCGACCCCCGTGGTGGTCAAGCGCGCCGACGAGCTGGGATCGGTGGACGGGCTGGTCATACCTGGCGGTGAATCGACCACCATCGGCAAGCTTCTCGCCCGATTCGAGCTCCTCGAGCCTCTGCGGCGGCGCGTCGAGGCGGGAATGCCGGTCTTGGGAACCTGTGCCGGGCTGATCCTGATGGCCTCCGACCTGGTCGGCGCCGAGGATGCTCCCCATCGTCTCGGGGTGCTGGATGTTTCGGTGCGCCGCAACGCTTACGGACGGCAGGTCGATTCTTTCGAGGCCGCCATCGACGTCGCGGGGATCGACCGGCCGGTTCAGGTCGCTTTTATCCGCGCGCCGACGATCGAGCGCATCGGCGACGGGGTCGAGGTGCTGGCCGAATGGGAAGATCGTCCCGTGCTCGTGCGCCAGAACCACATGGTCGCCTCAAGCTTCCACCCTGAGATCACCGGAGAGACTGCGATTCACCGGGCGTTCGTGGCCATCGCATCGCAGAGCCGGGAGGCTTGAGAGACCGTGTCCGGGCATTCCAAGTGGTCCACGATCAAACGCAAGAAGGGTGCTGCAGACGCCCAGCGCTCCAAGCTGTGGGGAAAGATGCTGCGCTTCGTCGAGGTCGCGGCCCGGGAGGGCGGCGGCAGCGTCGACGGCAATCCGACCCTCGCAACCGCGGTGCAGAAAGCGAAAGAGGCCTCGGTCCCGAACGACAACATCCAGCGCGCCATAAAGCGGGGGACAGGCGAGCTTCAGGGTGAAGCGTACGAGGAAGTGAGCTACGAGGGCTACGGGCCCGGTGGTGTCGCGCTCATGGTTCATTGCCTCACCAACAACCGCAACCGCGCCGCCCAGGATGTCCGTGGAGCCTTCAACGGCGGTGGGGGCAAGATGGCAGAACCCGGGGCGGTGGCGTGGATGTTCGAGGCCAAGGGTGTCGTGATGGTGCAGTCGGCGACGTCTTCGGAGGACGAGGTTTTCCTCATAGCGGTTGACGCGGGGGCCGAAGACGTGCGCGTGTCGGACATATCGATCGAGGTGGTCACCCCCCCGGAAGCGCTCAGACCGGTGCGCACCGCACTGGAAGGGGCGGGTATCGCAATCGAGTCCTACGACCTCACGCAGGTTCCCAAGACATCGGTCGAGCTCGATGGATCCGAAGCCAAGCGGCTGCTCCATCTCGTCGAGTCGCTCGAGGAACTCGACGACGTCCAGGAGGTCTACGCCAACTTCGACATCCCCGACGAGGTCATGGCCACACTCGCCTAAATGCACCTCATGAGGGGCGGGCATGCCTGAGGCCGAAGCGAAGTGGCGCCGCACCATGAAGGCGCTGGCGATCCCGGCCGAGATCCTGGAAGCCGCGCCTGAATCCCCGTATGGATTCCCCGCTGCGATCTGGGGCCGCCCCACCGAGCCGATCGACTCACCCTCGCGCCGCCGCGCCCTCGAGGCTCTGCCCGGGGCCGGTTCGGTGCTCGACGTAGGCGCCGGTGGGGGAGCGGCAAGCCTCGCTCTCACCGAGCGCGCCGGGAACATCGTCGCGGTCGACGAGAACGAAGCTCTGCTCGAAGCCTTCGCCGCCAACGCCGAGGCGGCCGGTGCAGGGCACTCGACGATCGTGGGGCGGTGGCCCGACGTCGCTCCACAGGCCCCCGTCGCCGACGTTGCCGTGTGCCATCATGTCTTCTACAACGCTCTCGACCTCGCGGCGTTCGCCCGCGCCCTGACGTCTCACTCCCGTCATCGGGTCGTCGTCGAGCTGACTGCGACGCATCCATTGGACGGGTTCAACGACCTGTGGCGCCACTTCCACGGGATCGACCGGCCTCGAGGGCCCGACGCCGGCGACGCCATCGCCGTGCTGGCCGAGTCGGGCATCGAGGTGCAGAGCGAACCCTTCGAGCGGCCCTCGATGTGGACCGACGCACCTCGCTCCGCAGTGGTCGGCTTCGTGCGCCGGCGCCTGTGCCTGGCGCCCGAGCTCGACCCCGGGCTCGACGCTCTGATCGGCGACGCTCCAGAACGCACCCCCCGGCAGGTGGTCACACTGTGGTGGCCGGGGACGAACCACAGCTAGGAGCGCCGCCGGCCCACGATCAGCGCCGGGCGGATTGGTGGCCGGGCCTAACGGGGGCCGGGTTGTGGGAACTGCCGGCGCAGGAAGGCGTCCCAGACGCCGTCGGGCATGATCTTGCGGGCTGTCATCAGGAGGAGCGCGGAGGGGGTCACCGGATAGCGAGCCCGGGGGTTCTTCGCGTCGAGCGCCCGCTCGATCACCCGGGCGACCGCGTCGGGCCGACCGCCCAGGCGCCGGAGCGCCCCCCTCTCGTAGGCCATCTGCGTCCCGACTGCAACGGCCGAGTTGAAGTCGTCATAGGGACCTTCGGCCGCGCTCCCGGCGGGCACGCTCGAGGCCGCCGCCGAGCCGAAGCCCGTCGTGATGATCCCCGGCTCCACCACGATCACATCGACGCCGAAGCGCCGCACCTCGAAGCGGAGCGCGTCGCTGAGCGCCTCAATCGCGTGCTTGCTGGCGTGGTAGAGACCGCCGCCGGGGAAGGTGAGCTTGCCCCCCATCGAGGACATGTTGACGATTTTGCCCCAGCCGGCTCGGCGCATGCCCGGAAGAACCGCCTTGATCAACCCGATGGGCCCCAAGAGATTGGTCTCGAACTGTGTGCGGACCAGATCCATGGGGACCGCTTCGACCGCCCCCGACTGGCTGTAGCCCGCGTTGTTGATCAGCACCCCCACGGCCCCTGCGGCGGCCTCGACCTCGGCCACGGCGTCCCGGATCGATGCGGGGTCGGTCACGTCCAACCTCAAGAGACTGCAGCTCGGGCCCTCGAGACTTTGGATCGAGCTCAGATCGCGGGCCGTCGCGTAGACACTCCAACCGCTCCGCGCCAGCCGTTCGGCGGTGGCGCGCCCGATGCCGGAGGAGCAACCGGTGATCAGCACGGCGCGATCGTGAGCGCTCATCGAGTCAGCGCCCGGACCTCGTCGAGGACCAGATCGACCTCCTCGACGGTGTTGAAGTGGCAGAACCCGACGCGGACGGCCCCGCCGGAGCCTTCGAGATCCAGCCGCTCCATGAGCTTCTGGGCGTAATAGTTGCCGTCCCAGACGAAGATGCCGGCGCGCCCCAACGCCTCGGCGACCGAGCGGGGGTGAAGGTCTCCTACCCGCACGGCGAAGGTCGGGGTTCGCTCGCCGGCGCGCCTCGGGTCGGCGATGCCGTACAGCCGGACCTCGGGCAACGACGTGAGGCCCTCGAGCCACCGGACCGACAGGCCCGCCTCCCACGCCGAGACCGCCCGCCCCGCCCGGACGAGGGCGCCGCGCCGATCGTCCCCGGGTGTGTCTTCGCCTGCGCGTGCCCGCCCCCGGCGAAGTGCTTCACCTTCGTCTTCCCCGGTGGAGGGCCCACCGGGTCCTGTCTCCTCCTCCGGGCCACCTTCTGTGGGGAGCCGTCCATCAGCCTGGCGTGGCCTCCGGGAGCCGAGAGCGGCAAGGTAGTCGATCGCGGCGACGAGACCGGCCATGCCCTCGTGGTTGCCGGTGCCGGTCTCCCACCGGTGCGGGGAACGATCGCTCGACGGCGCCACCTTGTAGGGTTGAAGCCCGTCCAGCAGCTCGATGCGGCCGAACATCAGCCCCATGTGCGGACCGAAGAACTTGTAGGGGGAGCAGAAGAGGAAGTCCGCGTCGAGCGCAGCCACGTCGATCGTGCGGTGCGGTGCAAAGTGGACGCCGTCGAAGATGACCAGTGCCTCGGTGGCCGCGCGAATCGCGGCCACAGCCTCGGCGGCCGGGGTGATGCTGCCCACTGCGTTGGACGCCAGGGTGAGAGCGACGATGCGGGTCCGGCGCGACAGCGCCCCCTGGAGGCTCGCCAGGTCGAAGGTGCAGTCCTCGGTCCTGAAGTCGACCCACCGGACGGTTGCGCCGGAATCCTCCGCCGCCGCCGCCCAGGGCGCGATGTTGGCGTCGTGATCGAGCCTCGAGACGACCACCTCGTCGCCCGGGCCGATGGTCCGGGCCAGCGACCGGGACAGCGCGAAGGCGAGGGTGGTCATATTGGCGCCTATGACCACTTCCTCGGGCCGGGCCCCGAGAAAGTCGCCTGCCGCCCGGTGAGCCTCATCGATGACCTCGTCGGTCTCACGGCTCGTGATCCCGGCGCCGCCCTCGTTGGAGGTTCCGCTGCGAAGGTGGCCGGCCATCGCCTCGATCACCGAGTCAGGGGTCTGCGTGCCCCCTGGGGAATCGGCGAACACGCACGGCCGTCCGCCCAGCGTGCGGCTCAGGGACGGGAAGCGGGTTCGCAGGACGGTGGGGTCGATGGCGGGGGCGGCGGTCTGCACGGCGCTCCTTAGGGGTGCTGATCGGGTCTCTCATCATAAGAGAGCAGGGGCCGACGCCGGCCGATGGCCTGGGCGCTTCATTGCACCATCGAGCCCGGAAACCGACCTCGTGAGTGCAACGAAATGGCTCGGGCAGCCGCACGAGGTGGGGAGCGCCGAAATACTGGAGAGTGTCCCTCCGGTTCGCTATGGTGAAGCGAACATGCGTTCGATCTGGAGGCTGAGCGGTGCGCATCATGGGCGTCGACCCCGGAATTGCCGTCACCGGCTACGGCGTGGTCGAACGCCGTGACGGGCGGCTGCGCGCCGTGGCCCACGGCGTGGTTCGCACCGGAGCAGGAGATTCCCAGGCGGTGCGTCTGGCCGCGCTGCGCGCCGAGGTCGGTGAGCTGATCGACCGCCACGGCCCCGAGGCGGCGGCGATCGAGCGTCTGTTCTTCAACGCCAACGTGAAGACCGCAATGGCGGTGGGCCAGGCGTCCGGGGTCGTCCTGGCGGCTCTGGCCGAAGCCGGCGTCCAGGTGACCGACTACACGCCTCCACAGGTGAAGCTCGCAGTCGTGGGATCGGGCGGCGCCTCGAAGCGCCAGGTCCAGGCGATGGTCACCTCGCTTCTCGGATTGGACGCCCCGCCCTCGTCGCCCGACGCGGCTGACGCACTGGCCCTTGCGATCGCCCACCACAATCGCAGCGGTCTGGCCCGGGCGGTGGCGGCGGCGAAGGACGCCCGGTGATCGGCTACCTCGACGGGACCCTGGCGGCGCGCCATCCCGGCGGTCTCTTCCTCGAGGTCGGAGGCGTGGGCTACCGCGTGAGCTGCTCGTCGACGACACTGGCGACGCTTCCGTCGGCGGGCGAGCGCTGCCGTCTGTACACCCATCTCCATGTGCGCGAGGACATGCTCGCCCTCTACGGGTTCGCCTCCGAGGCCGAGCAGAGCATTTTCGAGGCCCTGCTCGGTGTCTCGGGTATCGGGCCGAAGGTGGCTCTGGGGATCTGCTCGGCGTTCACGCCCGATGCCCTGCGGCGCGCTCTGGTCACCGACGACGTGGCCGCGCTAGCGTCGGTGCCGGGGATCGGCAAGCGGACGGCCCAGCGCATGGTCCTCGACCTGAAGGAGAAGCTAGCGCTCCCCGACCTGCAGGTTGCAGGGCCGGCACAGGGCGCCGCCGCCGGCGCTCGGAGCGCGCTCGAGAACCTGGGCTATTCACCCTCGGAGGTGCGCAGCGCCCTCGGTGATCTGAATCCTGCCCCCGGGCAGTCGGTCGAGGACATCGTGCGGGCCGCGCTGTCGGTGCTCGCCCGCCCGATGGTGGTGTCCGGGGACGGCGAGGCCGCGGAGCGAGGATCGTGACCGACGAGATCATGGCCGCGGTGGTCGACCCTGGTGAACGGGACGCGGAGACATCGCTTCGCCCCCGGACGCTCGACGAGTTCGTGGGCCAGGAGGAGCTGAAAGAGCACCTCGGCATCGTGCTGGAGGCCGCCCGCGCGCGCGGCGAGCCGGCGGGCCACGTCCTGCTCAGCGGCCCCCCCGGACTCGGCAAGACGAGCCTCGCCTACGTGATCGCCCGCTCCATGGAGGCCGACATCCGTCCCACCTCGGGGCCGGCGCTCGAGCGGGCCGGGGACCTCGCAGCCATCCTGACGAACCTCCAGGACGGCGATGTCCTGTTCGTCGACGAGATCCACCGCCTGCCCCGCACCGTCGAGGAGGTGCTCTACCCGGCGATGGAGGACGGTCAGCTCGACCTCGTGATCGGCAAGGGGCCGAGCGCGAACACGATCCGCCTCGACCTCCCTCGCTTCACCCTGGTGGGAGCAACGACGCGCGCCGGACTGCTCACCGGCCCCCTGCGGAGCCGCTTCGAGCTGTCGGAGAAGCTCGACTTCTACCCCCCCGAGGATCTCGAGACGATCATCCTGCGCTCGGCTCGCATTCTCGAGGTGGCCCTTGATGCCGACGGTGGGAGCGGCGGGTGGGAGATCGCCAGGCGCTCGCGGGGGACGCCGCGCATCGCCAATCGGCTCCTGCGCCGGGTGCGGGACTTCGCCCAGGTGCGCGCCGACGGCTACATCGACGCACAGGTGGCGCGCCGCGCCCTCGAGGTCTTCAAGGTCGACGAGCAGGGCCTGGACAAGGTCGATTGGGCCATCCTGGATGCGGTCGTCACGCGCTTCTCCGGTGGTCCGGTCGGACTGTCGACCTTGGCGGTTGCCGTGGGAGAGGAGCCCGACACCATCGAGGACGTGTACGAGCCCTATCTGTTGCAACTCGGGTTTCTCCGGCGGACCCCTCGGGGGCGGGTCGCCACCCCGGCCGCGTTCGGCCACCTTGGTGTAACCGTCCCGGACGGCCCCGCCGGCGCGCGCCTGTTCGAGGCCTGAAGCCCCACCCGTCCAACTCTCGCCCGGGGGCCCTGCGGCCTGTTGGAGTCCAGGGCAATCTATGTATCGCGAGGAGCACACTCCTGGAACGGCACTCAAAGCCTGCGTACCTGGAAGGAGGGTGCTCCGGAGCCCTGGCTTTGATCTCCTGTGGCGGTAGGATCAGGACGCAGGAGCCGCCTGCGGCGGCTCTCTTCGCGTTGCCGACAACAAAAAGGACGTGACCGAATCGTGGAAGGTCTCTCAGCACTCATATTCCCAGCGCTGCTCATCGCCATCTTCTACTTCATGTTGATCCGGCCCCAGAGGAAGCGCGCCGACCAGCACCGGAAGCTCATCGAAAGTGTGGGGTACGGGGACGAGGTGGTGACGGTCGGCGGCGTCTTCGGCACCGTCAGGTCACTCGACGAGGACGAGGTGCAGCTCGAAGTGGCGCCCGGAACGACCATGCGCTTCCTGCGAACGGCCATCGCCCGAAGGGTAATAGACGAACCTGGGGACCCGGCGGCTGCGGGGACGGAAGGCGAAGCGTGACCCGTCTGGGTGCGTCCGAGTCGGACGGCATCCCCATTGCGGAACGGAGCGCCAAGGAGACGAGGCCGGTCGAGCCCGCGCCGACCCCCGAGCCGGTCGAGCCCGCATCCACGATCAAGCTCGCGGACGTCCAGGCCCACGAGGGCGTCCAGACTTTCATCGCCCTTTCGGACCGCTATCTGGGCGAGCTCGGCTTCACCGAGCACGGTTTTCGTCACGCCGGGCTCGTGGCAAGCATCGCCTACAACGTGCTGCACCGGCTCGACTACGACGACCGCTTGGCGGAGCTGGCAGCGATCTCCGGCTACCTGCACGACATGGGCAACTTCGTGTCCCGCTCGATGCACTCGAACTCGAGCGCTGGCATCTCTTACGACCTTCTCCGGGACATCGGGATGGGCTACGGCGAGATAGGGGTCGTTCTGGGGGCGATCGGAAACCATGAAGAGGAGTTCGGCCACCCGGTGAACCCGGCGGGAGCGGCGCTCATCATCGCCGACAAGTCCGACGTCCACCGCAGCCGTGTTCGCGTCAACGACCCGGCTCTGTTCGACATACACGACCGGGTGAACAACGCGGTCGAGCACTCGTTTTTGCGAGTGGATTCGGTGGCGCGTACCCTGACGCTCGAGCTGACGATCGACACCGAGCTTGCGGGGGTCATGGAGTATTTCGAGATCTTCTTGTCCCGCATGGTGATGTGTCGCCGGGCGGCCGAATTCCTCGACTCTCATTTCAAGATCGATATCAACGGAGCGAAGCTGTTGTGAGCACGGGCGCGGCCGAACGATGAAGACCAGTCGCTACAGGATCTATCTCGCCCTCGCATTCATCGTCGGCATCGGGAGCCTCGCCGCGGTGTTTGCAACCGGCACACATCCGAGGCTGGGGCTCGACCTCGAGGGCGGCACGGGTGTGATCCTCACCGCACGGGGCCCGGCGCGCCCGGACGTGCTCGAGCGGACTGTCGATATCATCCGCAGGCGCATCGACGCACTCGGCGTCGCCGAGCCAGAGGTGAGCCAGCAAGGCGATCGCAACATCCTGGTGCAGCTTCCCGGTGTCGAAAACGACGAGCGTGCGCGCGAGCTGATCGGCTCGACCGCACAGCTGACCTTCCGCCAGGTCGAGGAGTTGATCCCGCCGGGGGCCAAGAAGAAGCCACCCTTGACGAAGGCCACCGGCTCAGAAGTGAACGACAAAGAGGTCGTTTACCGCTCCGCGCAGTCGGGCGAGCAGGGGACGCTCTACCGCCTGATGCCGGCGGTGCTGACGGGAGACGTCGTTGCCAGGGCGGAGGCCGTGCCACCCGACGCGCAGAACCCGACCTGGTCGGTTTCCATCGAGATGAACGACGAGGGAAGCCGGACGTGGGCCCAGTTCACAAGCAAGCTCGCCTGTCTGCGCGACAAGGGCGAGACGATAAAGTCTCAGGTCGCAATCGTCCTGGACGGCGTAGTCGAGTCGGCGGCCGGGATGCAGACACCAGGCGAGGCCGGGTCGACCGGCGTCGTTTGCGGCGAAGGGATCGGCCAGGGGACCACAAGCATCACCGTGGGCGACCAGGACGAGGCACGGGACCTGGCCCTCGTCCTGAGGACCGGCGCGCTTCCCATCACGCTCGTCGAGTCGGAGGTTCAGAAAGTGTCGCCGACACTGGGCCGGGACTCACTGGATGCCGGCGTGAACGCCGGACTCCTCGGTCTTGGGCTGGTCATCGTGTACATGCTCATCTATTACCGCTCGCTCGGGCTGGTTGTGATCGGCGGGCTGGCGATCTTTACGGCGGTTCTCTATTCGGTCATGTCGCTTCTCGGCGCCACCGCGGGGCTCTCGCTCAGCCTCGCCGGAGTCGCGGGCATCATCGTGTCGGTTGGCGTAACGGCCGATTCCTACATCGTCGCCTTCGAGCGCCTGAAGGACGAAGTGCATTCGGGCAGAAGCATGAGGGCGGCAGTGGATCGGGGCATGGTGCGCGCCTTCCGCACGATCCTGGTGGCCGACTTCGTCACGGGGGCGGCGGCCGTGATCCTGTTCTTCCTCGCGGTGGGGCCGGTGCGCGGCTTTGCGCTCACATTGGGGCTTGCAACCCTGGCCGACGTGCTCGTGGCCTATTTCTACACCCGCTCCGCAGTCGGTCTTCTGGCACAATCCAAGCGCTTCTCCGGATACCGCTGGTTCGGCATGCGGCAAGCCCTGGGATTGGGCTCGTGACCGGGAGCCTGGGCCGCATCTACAGGGGCGAGACGAACATAAACTTTCTCGGACGCAGAAAGCTGTGGTTCACGCTGTCGACCGTCGTTGTGGCCCTGTGCCTGGGATTGCTCGTTACACGGGGCCTGAATTACGGTATCGAGTTCGTCGGCGGAGTGTCGATCCAGGCGCCGGTGTCGGACCCCGAGATCGAGTCCGTGAGTGACGCAGAGGTTGTGTCCCGGGTGGGCGATGCGCTTGATCCACTGGGCGCCTCCGACGCTCAGATACAGATATTCAGAAGCGGGGCGGACAGGACGGTCAACGTGCAAACCGAAGAGGTTGCAGATCCCGAGGAACAGGCACGAGTGGTAAGCGCGGTGCGCGACGTCACCGGCGCGTCGGTCGCGGACACCAACAACCAGCGCATCGGCAGCGAGTGGGGGAGCGAGATCACGTCGAAAGCCATCAGGGCTCTGGTCATCTTCATGCTGGTGATCCTTGTGTTCATTTCCTGGCGCTTCGAATGGAAAATGGCGGTCGCGGCCCTCATTGCGCTCAGCCATGACCTCCTTATTACCGCCGGCATCTACTCACTCGTCGGCTTCGAAGTCACTCCCTCGACCGTGATCGCGATTCTCACCATTCTCGGTTACTCGCTGTACGACACCGTCGTCGTGTTCGACAAGGTCGAGGAAGACACCAGTGCACTTGCGACAACCGGCCGCATGACCTACCAAGGCGCCGCCAATCTGGCTCTGAATCAGGTGTTCATGCGTTCCCTGAACACCTCACTTGCAACTCTGCTGCCGGTAGCGGCGCTGTTGTTCGTGGGTGCAGGACTACTGGGCGCCGAGACGCTCAAGGATCTTTCCCTGGCGCTGTTCGTCGGACTGGTGATCGGCGCCTACTCCTCTATCTTCGTAGCCACTCCGGTGCTTTCGTTGTGGAAAGAACGTGAACTCAAGTATCGCAACGTTCGCGCAAAGGTGCTGCGGGAAGCGCAACGGGCCCGCCCCGAACCCGCGGGCGCAGAGTCCGGCGCAGTCGCGGCGAGCGCCAGGGCTGCTCCCGAGATGGCCGCCGCCTCGCCGAGACCTACGGCATCGGCCTCTCGCTCAACCGCACGGACACAGGCCGGCTCCAAGAAGGCGAAGCGGCGGAAGCGCCGGTGAAAAGGAGATTTCATGCCATTTGAACCGGATCACGACTGGCTCAAGGAGACGATCAGGGACATCCCTGATTTTCCGAAAGAGGGAGTTGTCTTCAAGGACATCACACCCCTTCTTGCCGACAAGAAAGCCTTCACCTACACGATCGACGCCATCGCTCACCACTTCGACCGGGACGCGATCGACAAGGTGCTCGGCATCGAGGCGCGCGGCTTCATGGTCGCCGCTCCGCTGGCGTACCGCTTCACTGCGGGTCTTATCCCGGTGCGGAAAGCAGGCAAGCTTCCGTGGGAGATAGCCTCGCAGGAGTACGAGCTCGAGTACGGCACCGACAGGCTCGAGATCCATCGCGATGCCATCGAGCCGGGGGAGCGAATCCTGGTTGTCGACGACGTGCTGGCTACGGGGGGGACGGCGCGGGCGACTGCGGTTCTCACCGAGCAGTGCGGGGGTCAGGTCGCCGGGATAGCGACGATCATGGAGCTGGCGTTCCTGGGCGGGCGCGCCAAGCTCTCGGGGTACGAGTTCTTCAGTCTGATCAGCTACTGAAGCCGGCGGTCCGGGGGCTGGAGCAGCTACGTCGCCGCCGGCTCGGGTGAACGATTTCTGCGGGCGAGAAGGATGGCCCCCCAGACCGACCAACACGACGAGCAACCTCAAGACGTCTCCGGCTATCGGAATGGCGGTGAGGGCACTACGACCGCCACTCCTAGTGCCAACGCGACGAAGCTGCGGGCCCACGTGAGTCCGCTTTCCGATCTCCACAGCAAGCTTGCAGCGGCGATGCCGACGATTGCATCGGCAATGAAGACGATGACGAGCACCAAGGCGAAGGTCAGTGCCGCCATCGCCAACAGCGCGCCGAACCCGAGCGTTGACACGAGGCTGGCGAACCCCAGGAAGCCCAGGCCGATGGACACGAACACGGCCACGAGAATGATTGCAATGATGAGCAGGCCGTAATCGATCGCCCCCAGGGCACCCACTCCAAGGCTGGGCAACGGCCTGGCTCTTGCCCGTCCCGCCGAGGACCGCAGAAGGCGCGGTGCGAGCCACAGCAGAAGTGCCCCCACCAGCAGAATCGCCAGATATCGTCGTACCGCCCCCAGCACCCGATCGCCGGCGGTGGGAGGCGCGGCGGCCTCGGGTCGTCCGGAGGTGACCTTCTCGGTACCGCCGATGGAGCCGTTCCTCGAGTAGTTCCCGGAACTGCCGAGGACGTCGCCGTCGACGCGCCCATCGAGTGTCATCTGACCGCCGGAGAACATGAGATCTCCGCCGATCTGTCGGTCACGTTGATGTCACCGCCCGCTGCGATGAGGTCCCCCTGCACCGTTCCTGCGATATCGATCTGCCCCGCCGAGGCGTAGAGATCGTCGGAGAGGGTCTCGTTCGCGCCGACAGATACCCGAGAGCCGCTGCGGAATTTTTCCTCCGCCGGCAGTCCCTGAGCGAGCGCCGTGCCGGAAAGCAGGACACCGGGCACCAGAAGCAAGAGCGCCCACCGGGCCCAGCGCCGCCGGTGCCTGGAATGTGTAAGTTTCACTTACTTCCCCTTCTTCTCTCACTTGGAGAACCCACCCCACCAAGAAGTCATAGTGGCCCGGGGGCCAGGGCGGACCCCGGTTGCCTCAGCCTCTTCCGTTTTCGTTCACGTCGGCGACAAACGCCTCCAGACGGTCGGCGAGCTCTTTGGGCCGGCTGAGGGCGATGCAATGCCCGCCGTCGATCTCGTCGGGCGTGATGCCCAAACGGTCGTGTGCGACCCGGCGCATGAGCTCGGCCGGGAAGAAGCGGTCGTCGCGGCACAGCAGAAATCTTGTCGGGACGTCGGGCCACGCTTCCAGCGGCCACGGTGTGTCCATCGGGGTGCTGGACTGGTCCCTTGCCCTTCTGATCGCATCCGCGGCCAGATCGGGTGGAACGTCATGGAGGAAGGTGGCGATAGCGTCATCGTTGGCTCCGCCGGTGCCATCGTGCTCGTCCTGCTCGTGCTTCGCGCGCTCGTAGCCGGTGTTTTTCCACCAATCATCCGGCGGCTCGCCCGGCGCCGGGATCATCCCCGCCACCAGTATCAGCAGGTCCACCGAAACCCGGTCACATACAAGCGGGCCCGTGAACCCACCGAACGACTGGGCCACCACAACCAGGTTCGAACGACCCCCTATTGCATCCACCACGGTGTCCGCGTACTCCGACAATCCGGCTGAATCATCGTCACAAGGCAGATCCATCGCCACCACGCCGTGGCCTCGCCTGTGCAGCTCGGATTCCACCAAATGCCAGTACCACGCGCCATCGGCTGCGCCGTGGATCAAGACATAGGTAGTCATTCCAGGTGGGTCACCTCCGTCCTTGAAGTGTCGATGCACCGCCCAACCGCCGTCGAGCAATGCTCCCGGCTACTAAGTTGCAGGCTGTTCGGCGGTTTCCGCAGGGTGATAGGTCAGGAGTAACACACCCGTGCCGGTCGTCTTGGTGTCTACCAATTTCAAAGGAGACGGCATAGTCCCCTCCTTGAACAGTCTCTTCCCGCTTCCCAGAACAACGGGGTGGACCATCAAATGATACTCATCGACCAGACCGAGGCGCATCAGCGTGTGGGCGAGTTGCCCACTGCCGACGACCTGCAGATCTTTTCCCGGCTGCTCCTTGAGCCTGGTGACCTCCTCGCGGATATCCCCTTTTATCAGCTTCGAGTTGTTCCACTCGAGTGGCTCCTGCAGAGTCGTAGAGAAGACGTATTTGGTGAGGCCGTTCATCAATGACCCAAACGGATCCTCTTCGGGCGCGGAGGGCCAGGACGCAGCGAAGATCTCGTAGGTTTTTCGCCCCAACAAGAACCCATCGGAGGAAGACATCGCCTCTAGGATCGTGCCCCCGGCGACGTCGTCGAAGTAGGGCATCTGCCAACCGCCGTGCTCGAATCCCCCACTTTTGTCCTCTTCGACGCCGCCCGGCGCTTGATAGACGCCATCCAGCGTCAGGAACGTGCCGACGACTACTCTTCTCATTTCACTCTCCCTTCGTCGTATCGGGCTTCGTGTTGATCAGACCCATCAGCGACACGGAACTAATCGGTCCGATAGCGTCGGCCGCCCGATAGCTCCTACAATGGCTTATGGGTGTGATCCAGCAACCCGATGACGGTGTTCAGGCCCCCTCGTCCCCCACCGGGCCCCGGCGGGTAAAGGGAGTGTTGAGCAGGGCGCGGGCGCGCCCGGTCGATCCGTACCTGGGTGGACTGCTCCGCGAGGTCAGAAAGACGAGACCCAAGGCCGACACCAGGCCGATCGAGCGGGCCTTCGCCATGGCCGATGCCGCACATGCCGGCCAGGTGAGAAAGTCGGGCGACCCCTTCATCAGCCATCCGGTGGCGGTCGCAATGATCCTGGCGGGGCTGGGCCTAGACATCACGACTCTTACGGCCGCCCTCCTCCACGACGCGCCGGAGGACACCTCCTTGAGCCTCTCGAAGGTCGAGGCCGAGCTCGGCTATGACGTGGCGGCTCTCATCGACGGGGTTACGAAGCTGGACAAGATGCATCTGCGCACCAAAGAACAAGGGCGCGCCGAAAGTCTCCGCAAGATGATCGTTGCGACGGCTCGTGACGTGCGCGTGTTGCTCATCAAGATTGCCGACCGGCTCCACAACATGCGCACTCTCGAGCCCCTTGCTCGTGAGAAGCGCGAACTGATAGCCACCGAAACTCTCGAGATCTATGCCCCCCTTGCGCACCGCCTGGGTATGTACGCAGCGAAGTGGGAGCTCGAGGATCTCGCGTTCAAGACCCTCCACCCCAAGCGATACGACGAGATACTGACACTGGTACAACATCGCCAGCCGCAGCGCGAGAGAATGCTCGATGAGGTGTCGGAAGAGATCGGCGCCAAGCTGCGCGAGGTAAAGATCAAGTCAGAGGTTCTGGGCCGTCCGAAGAATCTCTATTCGATCTACGAAAAGATCGTGCTTCGCGGCAAGCAGTTCAATGAGATATTCGACCTCGTAGGTATTCGAGTGGTGGTCGAGAGCGTGCGGGATTGTTATGGCGCGCTGGGTGCCCTGCACACCCTGTACACTCCGGTGCCGGGGCGCTTCAAGGATTACATCGCGATGCCCAAATTCAATATGTACCAATCCCTGCACACGACGGTGATCGGCCCGAAGGGCCGGCCGATGGAGATCCAGATCAGGACGCAGACGATGCACCAGACCGCCGAGCTGGGCATCGCAGCACACTGGCTGTACAAGGAGCAGCGGCGCGGGAAGGTGTCCGAGCAGGAGATCGCCTGGCTGCAGCGCATGATGGACTGGCAGCGTGACTCGGCCGACCCGCGCGAGTTCATGGAGTCTCTCAAGATCGACCTCTACTCCGATGAGGTGTTTGTCTTTACGCCCAAAGGAGACGTTCAGGAGCTTCCCCGAGGTGCGACGACGATTGACTTCGCCTACTCCATTCACACCGAAGTGGGGCACAGAACCATAGGGGCTCGAGTCAATGGACGTCTCGTGCCCTTGAACCACGAGCTTGTCTCCGGCGACACGGTCGAAGTGATCACTTCGAAGGGGCCCTCGGGCCCGTCACGGGACTGGCTTCACATCGTCAAGACGCCGAGGGCGCGCAACAAAGTGCGGCAGTGGTTCGCCCGTGAACGGCGTGAAGACGCCCTGGGGCAAGGCCGGGAAGCGCTGACGCAGGCGATGCGCAAGCAGGGGCTGCCGATCACGAAGATCACCAAGACCGATGTCCTCAAGCAGGTGTCGGAGGACCTGAGCTATCCGGATCTCGACGCGATGCACGTCGCCATAGGCGAAGGGCATCTGTCGCCCCAGTCGGTTACGACGCGTGTGATCAGGGCGTTCGAGCCCGAGGACAAGGAACCCGACTTAGACGAAACGCCTCGACGGGGCCGCGAACGCCCGCGCGGCAAAGGGGTCGTGGTCGAGGGTGTCGACGATCTCCTGGTGCGGCTGGCGCGCTGCTGTACTCCCGTCCCCGGGGATCCGATCGTGGGATGGCTCACCAAGGGCCGTGGCGTCTCTGTCCATCGACAGGATTGCCCCAACGTCAAGTCGCTCAAGCACTCCGACGAAGGGCGAATGGCCGAAGTCTGGTGGGATAACCGGCAGCAGGGAACATTCAATGTCGCAATACAAATCGAGGCTCTCGATCGCACCAAGCTGCTGCGCGACATCACCACCGCAATGTCCGATCAGGGGATCTTGATCGTGTCGTCGTCCACGCGCACGGGCCGCGACGGCATCGCCACGCTGACCTTCACGTTCGAGCTGGCGGACCCAAGTCACCTTCACCATGTCATCGAGAGCGTTCGCCGTGTGGATTCTGTGTTCGATGTCTATCGCCTAGTGCCGCAGTCGGCCCGAGGCTGAATGCCCCTCGTCCCGAGGGCAGGGCCGCTTGGCAGATTCGTGATCGTCTTGCCGGCCCTGGCCGTTGTCGTGTGCGCCTGCACTCCCGCCCCGGAGCCTCTTGCCGCCGCTTCCGACGCGGCCGGAGAGTTCCTCTCGGCGTGGGATGCGAGCGACGCGGTTGCGATGCGCCGGTCCTTTGACGCCACCTCCCGCCGGCGTTGGAGACCCGCTGCTCTCAGGCGGTTCCTGGACGAGGCGCGCGATGCCGGCGATGTGTCCGCCTGGGAGGTCGAGCCGGCCGGGAACGTCGCCCAACCCGATCCCGGGACGGCGGACGCGTCCGGTCCCGTGACGACATCGGCTCCCTATGCGATCACTTACACGAGTGCGGCTCTGGATGCTCCGGTCCGGCTCGAGGGCTCCCTCGAGATGACCTACCGGCGGGGGAGCGACACCTGGGAGGTGGGTTGGCGCAAAGGCATGCTGTGGCCCGGTATTCCCGGAGCATCAGCTTTCTCGACGAGTTATCGCCTGCCCAAGCGAGCCCCGATCCTGGACCGTTCGGGCCGGCGTCTGGCGACCGGCGGGGGCAGGGGGCGCCGTTATCCCTTCGGCGCGTTGGCGGGGGCGACGATCGGTCACCTGGCGCCGGCGCCGGCGACCGACTCGGGTGGCGCGATCCGGCGCGCTGGGGGCCTCACCGGCGCCTCCGGGATCGAGGGCGCCTTCGAGAACAGGCTCAGGGGGACTCCCGGTTCTGTGCTGGCGGTGACCGACGCCAAGGACCGCCGGTTGGAGGTTCTGGGAAGGGTCGACGGCGCGCCGGGGCGCCCGCTGAAGACGACCCTTGACTTAAAGGTGCAGCGCGCCGCAGAGAGGGCGTACGGCGGCACAACCGGCGGCGCGGTTGTTGCACAGCCGTCCACTGGAGATCTTCTGGCTGTAGTTTCCTCCTCGCCAATCGACCCGAACGATTATGTCGGTGTTTCGGACGCCGAGCCGTTCAACCGGGCGTTGTCCGGTTTGTATCCGCCGGGCTCCGCGATGAAAGTGGTGACCGCTTCGGCCGCACTCGACACGAATGTGGTGACACCTCGAACCAAAGTGACCGGGCCGGGTGAGTACAAGGGCGTGCGCAACTTCGAATCAGGAGTCTTCGGCGCGATTCCTTTTTCCAAAGCGGTGCAGTTCAGCGTGAACACCGCGTTTGCCCAGGTGGCCGAGGATCTCGGCCCGAAACCTCTTACCGCCTATGCGCGCCGTTTCGGGTTCAATCGCCCTCCGCCTGCGACCGTTGCGGCGGCAACGTCGTCGTTCCCCTATCCCGAAGATCTCTACAGCCTGATGTGGGGGTCCATCGGGCAGGCACAGGTGCTCGCCACTCCGCTCGAGATGGCGACTGTTGCCGCGACCGTTGCGAACAATGGGATGAGAATGGAGCCTCGAATCGCATTGGGGGAGGCACCAGAAGGAAAGCGTGTGGTGTCTCGTGGCACTGCGCGCACGATGACGAGGCTCATGTCGAGTGTGGTCGAGGGCGGCACCGGAGTGGGGGCCCAGATAAGCGGAGTGAAGGTTGCCGGGAAGACCGGGACCGCGGAGGTCGACGTCGATGGCGTGCGCATGAATCACGCCTGGTTCATCTGTTTCGCTCCGGCCGGTGCGCCGAAAGTGGCGGTTGCGGTTGTATCCGAGCTCGGCGGTGTGGGCGGCGAGGTCGCGGCTCCGCTTGCCCGTGACATCCTCCAGAGCGTCCTTCCACTGGTGCGATGAGGGCGGTGATCCAGCGCGTCGGCCGGGCCCGAGTCGTCATCGGCGAGCGCTCGGTGGGCTCGGTCGGAAGGGGCGTGCTGGTGTTGGTCGGCGTTGCCCCTTCTGACGGGGACGACGAGGTGAGGTGGCTTGCCGACAAGGTGGCCAACCTGCGCATCTTCTCCGATGAGGCCGGCAGAATGAACCGCTCGCTTCTTGATGTCGAGGGCGCCGCCCTGGTGGTCTCGCAGTTCACACTCTACGGTGACGCGCGCAAGGGAAGGCGGCCCTCCTTCGTGCATGCTGCAGCGGGCGCCGAGGCGGAGAGGCTATACGAGGACGTGGCGAATGGCCTCGAGTCTCTGGGAGTCAGCACGGCAACCGGTGAGTTTGGAGCAGATATGCAGGTGGAGCTGATCAACGACGGCCCGGTGACCATCCTGCTCGACTCCGACAAGACGTTCTAGAAGGGGAGGCAAATTCGTTGACGTTCGCACATCCGATCCCCCGGTCGCGCCCGCCTCGGAACGCGGGTGAGAGGGACGTTCTTGCTGGATGGCTCGACTATCACCGCGCGACTCTTCTCATGAAGCTGGAGGGGCTCGACGATGACCAACTCCGCCGGCCCATGGTGCCTTCCGGGGTGTGCTTGTTGGGGCTCGTGAAGCATCTCACCGCGGTGGAGCACGGTTGGTTCGTGGTCGACTTCGCCCAGGCCGAAGAGCAATATCTGTTCGTGCGCGCCGACGGCACCGAGGCGGATTTCACCATCGAACCGGGAGACACCACCGAGTCGGTGGTCTCGGGATACGTGCAGGCGTGCGAGCGTGGGCGCGCCGTGGTCGAAGCTGCGGGATCACTCGAGGCCACCGTGCAGCACCCGGAGGTGGGCGAGCTCGGCCTTCGCTGGGTGGTGACTCACATGATCGAAGAGACGGCCCGGCACAACGGCCACGCCGACATCATCCGCGAGCTGATCGACGGCGCCACCGGCGACTAGCCGGCCCGGCGGCCCAGAGATTAGCCCGGCCCGGCGCACCGTTCATTGCACTGTCCGGCCCGGTTTCCGGGCCCCTGCTGCAATGGAACCGGTCCCCTTTTCGGGTGACGTTTGCGCCACAGTTGCGCGGCAATCCCTATGACTCCATTGCACCGTGGAACCCCGGGTAGATGGTCGATCCCTCGACGTCAAATGCTCGGTGGTCGCCGGAACCCAGTTCGGTGTCCTTAGCCGGCAGCAGATGTTCGCCTGGCGGCGCCTCCTCCAGCGGGTTCGCGCGCCGGCTGGCGAACGGAAAGCTCCAGAATGTCCATACAGGCGTGTACCGGGTCACGGGCTTCGGACGCACTTGGGAGCAGTCCCTCATGGCCGCCCGCCTCGCGGCAGGGAGAGAGGCGGCGGTTTCACACCGAGCGGCGGCGACCTGCTGGGGACTCGAAGGAATCTCCGACCAGGTTGTCGAGGTGTCAACGGGGCGCCACCGGAACTCTCCCTCAGATCCGAAGGTCATCGTCCACACCACTCGCCTTCCGAACCGTGCGTGTGCCGTCCGCCTGGGCTGGCGGAGCTTCGCTTCAGCTGGGACGATGTCTTTAGTCCTTCAGTACCCTGTGGCCTGCATCGATGATTGCGTCGGGGGTCAGCCCGTACTGAGCCAGAATCTCCTCCGCCTTTCCCGAGGTGGCGTAGGTGTCGCCGATGTTCACGAACGCCATCTTGGTGGGCCGGCGCTCGGCGACAACCATGGACACCGTGGCCCCCAGTCCTCCCCAGGCCAGGTGTTCTTCCGCTACGACGATCGCGCGCGTCTCGTTGGCGGCTTGCTCGATGGCGGCGGCGTCGATGGGTTTGACGGTGTGCATGTCCAGCACGCGCGCTTCGACGCCTTCGGCGGCCAGGCCCTCGGCGGCGTCCAGCGCCATGGCGACCATGATCCCGTTTGCGATGATGGTTATGTCGTCCCCGTCTCTCAGCCGATTCGCCTTCCCGAGCTGGAAGTCGGCGCCGTCTTCGTAGACGACCGGGACCTTGGAGCGTCCCAGACGAAGGAAGCTGGGGCCCTCGCGCTCGAGCATGGCTCTCGTTGCAGCCGACGCGCTCGCGGCATCGGCGGGAACGATCACGGTGAATCCGGGCAGAGCACACGCCAGCGCGATGTCTTCGACCGCCATCTGCGACGGCCCGTCCTCGCCGATCGAGATTCCTGCGTGCGTCCCCACCAGCTTCACGTTCCGATTCGGGAACGCCACCGACATACGGATTTGATCGAACGCGTTACCCAGAAGAAAGACCGAGAATGACGCAGCCACCGGAATTTTGCCGCTTGCGGCGAAGCCGGAAGCGATCCCGACCAAATTGGATTCGGCGATGCCTACATTGAAGAAACGGTCCGGGTACTTCTCCGCGAACTTGCTCGTGAAGGTCGAGTTGTTCACATCTCCGTCAACGGCGACGATGCGCTCGTCGCTGCCTGCTTCGGCGAGCGCTTCTCCGAAGGCTTCGCGAGGCGGTGCGCCGTCGGGGAGGTCGATTCGTGACAAGCCCAGGCTCATCGCTAAGCTCCTATCTCCTGGAGTGCCTTCTCCGCTTCCTCCGGCGGGAGCGCTTTTCCGTGCCAGCCCGAAGGAGTCTCCTCCATCAGGGACACGCCCTTACCCTTCACCGTGTTGGCGACGATTACTTGCGGCGCGCCGGACACACCGCGGGCCCAGTCAAAGGCCTCGGCAACTTCGTCGATCGAGTGGCCGTCGATCGTGGTTGCCTCCCACTGGAAACCCTTGAACTTTGCATCGAGTGGGTCGAGGGGCAGGACCTCATCGACCGCGGCGGTTTGCTGATACTTGTTGTGATCGACTATCAAGGTGAGATTGTCGAGCCCCTGGTTGCCCGCGTACATGACGGCTTCCCATACCTGGCCCTCTTCGAGCTCGCCGTCTCCGGTCATCACGTAGACGCGCAAATCGCGGCCGTCGAGGCGCGCTGCAAGAGCGTGGCCCACGCCGATCGACAAACCCTGCCCGAGCGAACCCGTCGATGCTTCGACGCCCGGGAGCCGGGCCATGTTGGGGTGTCCCTCGAGGGGGGAGCCAAGCTTGCGAAGGGTCTTGAGATCGTCGACCGGAAAGTAGCCCGCCTCTGCAAGCACCGCATAGAGTCCCGGAGCTCCGTGACCTTTGGACAGGATGAAGCGGTCGCGGTCGGGGTTGTGCGGATCGGCGGGGTCGTAGCGCAACACCCCGCCGAAATAGATCCGGGTGACAACCTCGACCATCGAGAGCGAGGTCGACGGGTGGCCGGAGCCGGCGGCGGTGGTGGAGGTGACTATGTCTCTCCGCATGCGGCGGGCGATCTCTTCGATCTCGGACCGTTCCTCTGTTCGAGCCTCGAGCATCGAACCTCCCTTGAGCTTCTTTAGACGTTGTGGACCCATCCAACCACACGGGTGGGACAGGTATGTTGTCCGCCGACGTCACTCCCGCGCAGGTGCCCTAGCCTTTCGGAGCGGGGATCGCCTCGCGTAGGATGCCGAAGATGAGCGATCAACCGGCGTCCGCGAAGCCAACCGATCCGGCCCCCCTCATGGGACCGGATCAGGGCGGGGCCCGTGGCTCCACACAGCCGGTCGGCCCGGCGACCAGCAACCCCGGTGGCCCGGCGAAGCCAATCGGGCCGGCCCTCCGCACGAGCCCGAATCAGGCCGTCGACCCCGGTTCCGCTCAGGCCGCCGGCCCCGGCTTCGTACAGCCGGTCGAGCCGGCGCCCGGCGAGTCCGCAGATGCACCGGCCGGGACCGGCCGGCCGGCCGAAGGTGCGCCGAACCCCGCCGGCCCCCCCGGGGCCGCCGAGCTTGCACCGCCGCGCGGCACCGACGACATCCTGCCCCCCGAATCGCTGCGCTGGCACGCCGCCACGCGTCTCGCGATGGATTCCTTTGCACGGGCAGGCTACGCGCCGATCGAGACGCCGATCTTCGAGCACACCGAGGTGTTCGAGCGGGGCGTCGGAATAGCAAGCGAGGTCGTCGGCAAGGAGATGTACACGTTCACCGACCGCGGGGGCCGTTCGCTGACCTTGCGGCCGGAGTTGACCGCACCGGTGATGCGCGCCGTGCTCGGACACAACCTTCACCGCGCCCGCCTTCCTGTGAAGCTTGCCTACGCCGGCCCCCTGTTCCGTCAGGAGCGGCCACAGAAGGGACGCTACCGGCAGTTCTCCCAGGTTGGAATCGAGGCGATCGGCTCGATGTCCCCGGCCATCGATGCCGAGGTCATCGAGGTGGGGGATCGTTACCTCCGGGATGCGGGCGTCGAACCTACGCTGTTGCTCAATTCGATCGGGCACCTCGACCCCGGCTGCCGCACCGGTTACCTGAAGCTGTTGACTGAGTATCTGGTAGTCAATCAGGCGGCACTTGCGCCAGTCGATGTCGAACGCATAAGCCTTAACCCTCTGCGGACGTTCGATTCCAAAGAGAGCAGGACCATCGAGGTGATGCGGCGCGCCCCTTTGATCACGGACCACCTTTGCGACGACTGCCGCAGACACTTCGACGCGGTGCAACGCCACTTGGTGAGACTCGACGTGCCCTACACGCTCGACCCGCACCTCGTCCGGGGGCTCGACTACTACACTCGCACCGCATTCGAGTTCACCGCCGACGGACTCGGCTCCCAGAACGCAGTGGGGGGCGGCGGCCGTTACGACGGTCTCGCCGAATCCCTGGGGGGGCGGCACCTCCCCGGCATCGGCTTCGCGCTGGGGTTGGACCGGATCCTGCTGTCCGGTTTCCAGACGAAAGATCAAACGGGTCCGGTGGCGGCATACGTGGTTGCAATCGGGAGCGCCGCCATCGAACACGCGCTTGTCATTGCCACGCGCCTTCGTGCGGCGGGGATAGGCGCGGACCTCGACTTCCTGGATCGGAGCGTGAAAGGTCAGATGAAGGATGCAGCCCGTTCCGGGGGCCGCTGGGCCGTCATCGTCGGCGACGAAGAGATCGCCGGCAACAACGTCACGCTCAAAGACCTCGGCACGGGCGAACAAGAGACCGTCGCGCTCGAGGATCTCGTGGGGCGGCTGAAGCCATGATGCGTTCGCACCGCTGCGGCGATCTGCGCGGCGATCATGCCGGCGAGACCGTCGAGCTGTGCGGGTGGGTCAACTCGAGGCGCGACCACGGCGGTGTCACTTTCATCGACCTGCGCGACAGAGCGGGCCTGGTTCAGGTTGTGTTTTCTCCGGGCGTCGCTGCGGAGGCGCACGATGTCGCTCAATCACTGCGCGCCGAGTTCTGCATCAAGGTCATAGGTGTGGTGCAGAGCCGAAAGGAAGGGACGTCCAACCCTCGCCTTCCGACCGGCGAGATAGAAGTTGCAGCCGAAGCGGTCGAGGTGTTCTCGGAGGCAGAGACCCCGCCCTTCCCGATCGACGGCCATCAGGACACCGAGGAGGGTCTGCGTCTTCGATATCGCTATCTCGACCTGAGGCGCAACCACATGCAGGGCAACCTCGATCTGCGCCACGGCATCGTCAGCGCGATCCGGCGCTTCTATGATGCGCACGGGTTCGTTGAGATCGAAACGCCCATGATGACCCGGTCCACTCCGGAGGGAGCGCGCGATTATCTGGTTCCGTCGCGCATACACCCGGGCAAGTTCTTCGCTCTCCCGCAATCGCCGCAACTCTTCAAGCAGCTGTTCATGGTCGCGGGCCTCGACCGCTACTACCAGATCGTGAAGTGCTTTCGGGACGAGGACCTTCGAGCCGACCGGCAGCCGGAGTTCACCCAACTCGACGTCGAAATGTCGTTCGTCGGCGTGGAAGACGTCCTCGATCTGACCGAGGAGATGTTCAAGTCGGTGTGGGCGGAGATTCTCGCCGTCAGGCTGCCCGACTTCTTGCGTCTGACCTACGACGAGTCGATGCGCCGGTTCGGAGTCGACAAACCCGATGTCCGCTTCGGAATGGAGCTTGCCGATCTGGGAACGGTGTTCGCCGCGACCGAAGCGCGGGTCTTTCGGTCGGCCATCGATGGCGGAGGAGCGGTCATGGGCATCGTCGTTCCGAGCGGCGGGAGCCTTACGCGCAAGGAGCTCGACGGTTTGGTCGATGAGGCCAAGCAACTCGGCGCCGGAGGACTCGTATGGGCGGCGGTCACCCCCGACGGCCTCGGGTCTCCGATGGACAAGTTCTTGAATGACGGCGAGCGCGCCGGTCTGATCGGTGCATCGAGTGCCCGCGAGGGAGATTTAATCCTCATCGTTGCCGACGCGCGCGTCGGCGTCGTTCACAAGGTGCTGGGCGCCCTTCGCAACCGGATGGGCGAACGATTCGGGTTGATTCCCGCGCTCGAACGCTCCGATCCCGACGCCTGGAAGTTCGTATGGATCACCGACTTCCCGTGGTTCGAGCACAACGAGGAAGAGGGGCGTTGGGATCCCATTCATCATCCCTTCACCGGAGTGGTCGAGGAGACGCTGGAGTATCTCGAGAGCGATCCGGCGCGCGTCGTCTCGAAGGCTTACGACATCACGTTGAACGGATGGGAGTTGGCAAGCGGAAGCATCCGCATCCACGACCGTGTGATGCAGGAGCGCGTCTTCTCGGCACTCGGCATCACCCCGGAGGAGGCCGAGGAGAGGTTCGGTTTCCTGCTGCGGGCGTTCCGGTATGGGCCGCCGCCGCACGGCGGTATCGCGCCGGGCATCGACCGCATCGTTGCCCTGGCGGCGGGCGAGTCCAACATACGCGAGGTCATCGCATTCCCCAAGACCCAGAGCGTGTTCGACCCTTTGACCGGCGCGCCGGCCCCCGTGGACGACGCGCAACTCGAGCTCTTGCACCTGAAGTCAACCGCGCCGCCGGAGAAGTAGGGGCGGACCGGACTGGCGGCCTCCATTGCACCGCCGGGCCCGGAAACCGGGTTCCAGAGTGCAACGAAGCCTCCCAGACCTTCCGGAAGCGGACCTCGAGGTTGGTCTGTCGTACCCTCTGAGTAACGTGTCTGATCATGCCGGCACAAGGAGGTACCAGGTGGCGACCAAGCCGCAGACGAAGCTCACATATTCGGACCTGGTCGAGCTGTTCCCGGAGGTGGACAACGTCCGCCGTGAGCTCATCGACGGTGAGCTCATCGTGAGCCCATCTCCTGTGAAGCGTCACCAGGCCGTCGTGCTGAAGATAGGAAGCGTTTTTCTCGCCCATGCAGAGACCCGAGGCGGTGAGGCGTACGCGTCTCCGATGGATGTCCTGTTCTCCGAGGACAACGTCGTGGAACCCGACGTCATATACGTCGGGCCGGATCGGGTCGACCGTTCGGAGCCCCGCTTCCTGCGAGCCGTGACGCTCGTAGTGGAGGTTTCCTCTCCGTCGACGCGCCGGTTGGAGCTTCTGCGCAAGCGCCAGCTTTACGAGCGGTACTCCGTTCCCGAGTACTGGTACGTCGACCTGGACGTAGACCGCATCGAGGTCTACAGGCTGGAGACTGACGCGTACCCGGCCCCCGTGATGATGGGCCGGGGGCAGGCGATCACCTCGCCCCAGCTTCCCGGTTTCGGTGCCCAGGTGGACGACCTGCTGGGCCCGGAACCAGCCGACTAGGAGCCGCCCGCGGCCGGCCATCGGGGCGTGACGAGATAGCGGTTCCCCCGGGACCTGTGGCGCTGTGTTGCACCAGAGAGCCCGGAAACCGGGTCCCAGAGTGCAATGAAACTCCAGAGCGACGTGCGACCATGGGCCCGTGGACCTGTTCGAGAACGCTCTCGAGGATCGCTTCGCCGAATACGCTCCCCTCGCCGCCCGGATGCGGCCCAGAACGGTCGACGAGGTCGTCGGCCAGCGCCACCTTCTCGGCCCCCGGCGCGCCCTCAGGATCCTGATCGAAAGCGGGGGACTGTCGTCGATCGTCCTCTGGGGGCCCGCAGGGAGCGGCAAGACCACACTCGCCAACGTCATCGCCAACAGCTCCAGCGCCCACTTCGAGCCCATGTCGGCGGTGTCGAGCGGCGTCGCCGACGTGCGGAAGGTCATCGAGGCGGCCCGGGAGCGGCTCGGAGCGAGCGGGGCCAAGACCCTGTTGTTCCTCGACGAGATACACCGGTTCAACAAGTCGCAGCAGGATGCGCTGCTGCCCTCCGTCGAGAACGGCTGGATCGTGCTCGTCGGCGCCACAACCGAGAATCCATCGTTCGAGGTCAACTCTCCGCTGATGTCTCGCAGCACGCTCTTCCGGCTGGAAGCCCTGGAAGCCGACGACCTCCTCGCTCTCATGAACAGGGCGCTCGAGGACGCCGACAGAGGGCTGGGACGGATGGAGGTCGATGCCGACCCCGACGCGCTGGCACACATCGCCGAGGGCGCGGGGGGCGACGCTCGCGTTGCCCTCAACGCGCTCGAGGCCGCCGCCCTCATGGCGGTGTCGAAGTCGGGACGCATCGACCCGGAGGCCGCCGAAGAGGCGCTTCAGCGGCGCGCCCTCCCCTACGACAAGGGCGGCGACTGGCACTACGACGTGATCTCGGCCTTCATCAAGTCGATGCGCGGATCGAATCCAGATGCGGCGGTCTACTGGATGTCCCGCATGCTCGACGCAGGGGAGGACCCCCGCTTCATCGCCCGCCGGATGGTGATCCTCGCCTCCGAGGACATCGGCAACGCAGACCCGACGGCGCTGACCGTCGCAGTTGCAGCCCACCACGCGCTCGAGTTCGTCGGCTTGCCGGAGGCCCGGCTCAACCTTGCGCAGGCGGCGGCCTACCTCGCCCTGGCGCCCAAGTCCAACGCGAGCGCGGTGGCGCTCTGGCGCGCCGAGGAGGATGTGCGCGCAAGCGGGGCGCTCAGGGTGCCGGCGCACCTCAGAGATTCGCACTCCCGGGCTTCCCGTTCGACCGGGGCGGGCAGAGGCTACCTGTATCCACACGATCACGGCGGCTGGGTCGAACAGCAGTACCTCCCGGAGGAGCTCCGCAATCGCCGCTATTACAAGGCGATCGCCGGGCGCGAGGCCGAGCTCAGCCGGCCATCACCACAGGACGGCTGACGCTCGACCGGCCGGGTCTCCCCGGGCTCCTTGGTGCCCGGGGAGATGGCAATTCCGCTGCCGCCGATCTCTGTTGCACTCCCGAGCCCGGAAACCGGGCTCTGGAGTGAGATGGAGGCTCGAGGCCGACAAGCCACGTCCGGCGCGCCGCGGCCCCCGGCCGGCTCGGGTTAGGGTGTCACGATGATCAAGACCTTGTTTTGGCTCATGGTGGGAGCGGCCGGCGCGCTGGAGCTCAACCGCTGGTCGTCGCGGCAGAAGAATCGCCTGCGGGTAAGTTCGATGACGGGAGGCTTGCTCGAGGTCGCCAACCGGCGCCTCGAATCCAACCGGCGCAGCAGCGCGCCTGGACCCGGCAGCGGCCCCGTAAGCGTCTAACCGACCCGCCCAGACACCAATAACACCCGGTTTCCGCGCCCGGCCCTCGCGCCCCGGAACCAAGCCCGGCCTGCGGCCGGTGACCCGGCGGGTATCTTGAGCTAATGGATTCGGCAACCATTCGTGAGCGCTTCTTCACTTTCTTCGGAGAGAGGGACCACGCGCGCATCCCGTCCTCGTCGCTGGTCCCCGACGATCCGACGCTCCTGCTGACCAACGCGGGAATGAACCAGTTCAAGCCGTACTTCTCCGGAGAGCAGCGGCCCCCCTCCCGGCGCGCCATGACGGTCCAGAAATGCTTTAGGACCCCGGACATCGACGAGGTCGGCAAGACCACCCGTCATTTGACCTTCTTCGAGATGCTCGGCAACTTCTCGTTTGGCGATTACTACAAGGCGGATGCCTGCCCGTGGGGCTGGGAGCTCGTGACCGAGAGGTGGGGCGTCGACCCCGACAGGCTGTGGGTCACGATCTTCGAGACCGACGACGAGGCGCGGGCGATCTGGATCGACGGTGTCGGCGTCCGGCCGGAGCGCATCGTGAATCGGGGCAGAGAGCACAACTTCTGGGATATGGGGGTCGCCGGCCCCTGCGGTCCGTCGTCGGAGATCTTCGTGGACCTCGGCGACGCCTTCGGCGCGCCGTCCGAGATAGGCCCCGGGGAAAACGAGGCCCGTTACGTCGAGATTTACAACCTCGTCTTCATGCAGAACGACTGCAACGCCGCGATCGAACCGGTATCCGAGCTTCCCCAGAAGAACATCGACACCGGTGCGGGGCTCGAGCGGGTCGCGTTCGTTCTGCAGGGAGCTTCGTCCATCTACGACACCGACCTCCTCCTCGGGATGGTGCATACCGCAGAGGAGCTGACCCACAAGACCTACGGACGCGACACGCGCACCGACATGAGCCTGCGGGTGCTTGCGGATCATGGGCGCGGGACTGCGTTTCTGATCGCAGACGGAGTCCTACCGTCGAACAAAGAACGCGGCTACGTGCTCCGGCGGGTGATGCGGCGGGCGGTGCGTCACGCCCGTCTGCTGGGACGTGAAGACCCGGTTCTGCCGGCGTTGGTTGATTCCGCGATCGCCCTGATGGGTGACGCCTACCCGGAGCTCAGTCAGAGCAGCGATCTCATAGTCGAGGTCGCGGCGCGTGAAGAGGAGCGGTTCGGCGCGGCGCTCAAACAGGGAGTCGCCCTGCTCGAGACCGAGTTAGCAGCCACCCAGGCTGCCGGTGCACCGTCCCTTCCCGGCGAGGTCGCCTTCCGTCTGCATGACACCTTCGGCTTTCCGGTCGAGCTCACCACCGAGCTCGCCGATGAAGCCGGGATCCCCGTAGACGTAGCCGGGTTCGAATCGCTCATGGCAGGTCAACGCGCACGCGCCCGGGCGGCGCGGACCACCGAAAGTAAGGAACCCCGGAGCGACCTGTTCGAACCGTTGATCGAACAGCACGGAGCCACCGACTTCCTCGGCTACGAGCACTCGAGCACCGCTGCGCGGATCATCGGCATCTCCGACGGGGCCGAAGGCATCCCGGCTGCAAGCGAGGGCGACAAGGTCGACATCGTGATCGATCGCACCACCTTCTACGCCGAGGGCGGCGGCCAGGTGGGCGACCGGGGGGCCCTCCAGAGCGCATCGGGCGCCGCCGTGGTCACCGACACACGCCGCTTCGTACCTGGGCTCACCGC
>Ga0183260_10000077_pt1 | contig 65476 bp, 63 predicted proteins | sample AntDrymUQ4972206_2_FD_129768 | JGI IMG/M metagenome (GOLD analysis project Ga0183260, IMG submission 129768) | Polar desert sand microbial communities from Dry Valleys, Antarctica - metaG UQ497 (22.06) (version 2) (version 2) | ecosystem: Environmental > Terrestrial > Soil > Desert | place...
ACTCTTAATCCGTAGGTTCAGGGTTCGAGTCCCTGGCGACCCACCCGTGCTGACCTGCACAAACACCCCCAAAGCAAAGGCCCCCGAAGTGTTTCCAGGGGCCGGTGCTGCCCAGGTGCTGCCATAACTGTGAGAGTTCTCAGAGACCCAGTGCATCTCCGATGGCGTTGGCCGCCTGCTTGCGTCCCTCGTCCCGGTCGCTCGAGAGCAAGATTCCATGGTCCTGGTATTTGGCATCGGGCTAACGGATGTGGTGAAGGGCAAAGCGGCGTCGTCGGACGCTCTTCTGCCTAGTTCAGATTACGACGTCCCAGGCTTCATCGCGAAGATTAAGTCCTTCAAGCCCTTTATGGTCGCGTTCAACGGCAAGCAAGCCGCCACCCGCAAGGCCCTGATTGCCTATCCCCTCGGGGCAATCCCGACCCTCTCTTCGCGCGCTAGTGGCCGGCCGCAGGCATTGTTCGGGGCAAGCCATCTTCCTCACCTAGAGATCGAGGCTTCGTTCGATGCCTTGGTCGTCGTCTCGCGAGCGGTCGTGGCGGCGGTCGTTCCGGTCCTCGATGTCTCTCTCGATCTGCGCTTTCTCGTGGCGCTGCTCTGTGTTGCGCGGCTCGCCACCGAGTGCTCTGTTTCGATCCTTGATCCGTTCGACGTTGTGCGAGGTCTGTTGCATCACCCACCGCTGTCGCTCCTAGCAAGAAGGCCGACGCGGTCGTTCGCCTGTTGCGGGGTGTAGCGCTCCATGAACTCGATGACGGCCCGGCGCAGCTCCTCGAGGTCGTCGTAGAGCTTGACCCATAGGCACTGTTCCTTGAGCTACGCCGCGGCGGTCGAGACGATAGCAGCGTGATGGTTAAGGTTAGGAAAGTGTCCAAGGAATCGGGTCCGGTTCAGGGGGTGATTCCCCCCCTGTGCGCGGTTTGGGCTGCCCCCTTCGCATGAGTCTTGCGAGCGGGAGGCGTCTACGGATTAAATATCGAGCACCTCGCCTCAATCTTCTGGCGCGTGAATGGGTAAGAACGCCATCACGTCGCCGGCATTCGGGCGCACTACCGCCAGTCGTGCCGCCACCCTTGCATCTGTTCGATCTCGGCTTCCTGGGCCTCGATTATTTGGTCGGCAAGATCTTGGACTGCTGGCAGCGAACCTTCCTCCAGTTCGGTTTCGGCCATCTCGATCGCCCCCTCGTGGTGCTCGATCATCATCTCTGTGAAGGTGAGGTCGAAGGCCCGACCCTCCAGCCCCATCAAACCTTTCATTTCTTCTTCGGTCATCATTCCAGGCATGGTCATATCGTCATGTCCACCGCCGTGGTCCATACCACCCGCGGCAGGCTCCTCACCCCACTCTTCGAGCCAGGCGGTCATAGTGTCTATCTCACTGCTTTGACTCGAGATGATGTCTTGGGATAGCTGAACGAGCTGGGGCCGCTGAGTTCGATCGTCAACGAATTTTGCCATCTCAACTGCTTGTTCGTGATGAGGAATCATCTGTTGTACGAAGTTCACGTCGGCAGAGTTCGGTTCGGCCGCTGCATCCTGACTACCACCGTCGCTCTGTCCACAGGCGGCGAGGAAGACAGCCAGAAGAAGGGCCGCCGCTATTCGGCGCATTTTTTACCTCCGTTGTTTGAGTGACTAAGACCGGTCAGACCCTCGAAATCAGGTCCGGGAGATGCAGAGCACTGTCAACGAAGGGGATCGGGCGAGCGGCCGAAGCTGCGTGGCTTTGACCCTCGATGTGAGCGTGAAGGACGCTGCCCTTCCCTTGCTCCTACGGACCAGAAGGCACAGGAAGGCCGCCACACAAAGGATGGCGAGGCAGGTGGCCGCCATGGACAGCAGTCCAGGGTTGTCATGGAGGTCGCTCGACCGGCTCGCAAGCGCATTTGGGGACGATGCGATCGCACCCGCCATATCGCCGTGCATCGCCGGGCCTGGCTGCAGCGAGGTCTCATGTCCCGGCTCGAACATCTGGCTGTGTCCGGAACCAGCGAGCATGAGCAGGTGAAGAACGAGCAAGCCTCCCATCGCCAGCTTCAAAGCCTGAGATCGCACCACAAAGTCATCCTAGGTCACTGGGTCCGCTTATTGCTTCAGCTACCGATCGTCGAAAGGACTTAAGGATCGCTCCGGCACCATCTTTCGGTAAGAGGCCTTAGAGCTTGATGACTCGGCCACCATCGAGGTTCGTCACAGGAGGATCACTCCGACGGACTCTATGGCGACATCGGTGCATGGAGCGAACGGACACCCCGTGGGACTCTTTGTTCGCACTTGAATTTGGTCTCGGCTGGTTCCTCTAGCGAATGGACCACCCCCGACCAAACGGACTATTCCCTAATGATCGAGGCGAGCAGCGTCCCCCAAGGTCGAGTTTCCCTCGAGGAAGTCGACGCCGTCGATCTCGGAGCGACCCGGCCCTGTGTAGCGCAGCACGTAAAGCCCGTTCCGGACATCAATCAGGTATATGAGCCCGTTTCTGATGATCGGATAGCTCCACATGACCACTTTATTGAGCCCCTGGCTCAGTGCGGGATCCTCGGTATCGACATCTTCGAGAGGCTCGGGGGAGAAGAATCCGGTTTGGCGTGGCGCGGTAGGGTCGGCGAGATCGAAGACCTGCACCCCGCCCGAATGCCAGGTAGTGATCCCCAGCCTTCTCAATATCGTTGGGTTGTGAGCGGAGTAGCTCGTGAAGTAAGTGTTGGCGGGATCCTGCCCCGAAGGGCCTTCACAGTACGCGTCGGTGTTCTCTTCGAGCTTGTACTCGCCCACTAACTCGGGGCGAGTTTCGTCAGAGGTGTCGATGAAGTGTGCCCACCCCCATGGACACCCGTGGTCCTCGAATGCGAAATTGTCCAGCAGATCACCATAGATCTCGTCCGTGGCCACCACTAGGTCCCGCCCAAAGACCTTCACGGCCGAATGCACGGTCTGGTTCGGCCACATCGGACTGTTGGCCACGGGAGTAAGCAACTGGAACCGAGGGTTTTGAGAACCGGCGGCGACCTCACTCGAGTTCAGAATCAGGAACCCGCCTCCCAAATAGGCGAGGTAGGTTCGGCTCCCGTCAACCGAGACGCTCATGGAGTGGAGAGCCACGTCCTTCGTCTCGATGTCCTCGGACGTATACAAAGGGTTAGCAGTGAAGCTCGCCACCTCTTGGAAGACCCCTTGACGAGCCTTGGAGATATCGGTGACGAGCAAGTTGGGCGTGTCGTCATCGGGCGACTCCGAGCTGTGCGGCACGGAGATATAGAGGAGGGCGCGTCCCGGCTGCTCCGGGTCCTCCCACAAAAACATCTCGTGTGGTTTGTAGCTCGATTCATAGGTTGCGATCAGCTTGGGATGCCTGGCGTTGGAACCCGATAGGTCGTAGAACTTGAAGTCCCAGACATCCTCTCCGGCTGCACAGGCATGGATAAGCGTGCTGCACGCGAAGTTCATGACGATCAGCAGCTTTTTCTCGGGCCAAACGCGCAGCTCGCGTGCGCTTTGGGAAGGTGTTCCCTCGTGGGGTGGTCCGATCTCGCCAATCACTCTGGGATGACGGGGGTCGCCAATGTTAACGACGAGCACGCCGGCACGTTCATGTCCAGCGGATCCATCCGTACGGTTGCCAACGTAGAGAAAGTCCTTGTACATCGCCGGCGCCGCATTCATACCCCGGGCGCGCAGAGAGCTGTGCCCAACTAGCTTCAAGTTGTCGGACGTTCCAGGCTCGGTCACCGAGGCCGTGCTGAAGACTTCGTGCCGAGTATCCATCGAACCGCGACCCAGGGCGGCAACGGGTACCGCCAACACCGCCATCGCTACAGCGAGCACCAGCACCCTACGCTTCATACCTCTCCCCCCCTGTGTGACGCCCGGTGACGGGCGAACACTAGCACTTTGAGCCCCATCGAGGGGGAGCGGTTCCTACTTGATGCCGAAACGTAAAGCGGCGACCGACTAGATAAAATGGCCTACAGGAAGCTCCTGATCCACGCCAGCAGTTCTGGAATGTCGATCCTCTGTGAGTAGGTTACGCCGGCGCAGTTGCTGTTGGTCACGTACGAGTTGACCGCTAACACTGTGTCGGTCCCTCCGAGGAGGTCGGGACCTCCCGAATCACCGAAGCAGGTTCCTCCCTTGCCGCCCCCTGGGTTCGCCGTGAGACGGATGAACTCGTCGCTGTGCACGAAGCTTCCTGGAACAAGCTGAGTCTCCGCAAAGAGACGTACCTTCGGACCACCCCATACCGGTGGGCCTCCTCCGCTGGATCGAGCAGAAACGCCGTAGCCGACGACGTCGATCACCGTCCCCTGTTCCAGGGTATCGACCAACCCCGTGGTCGGCAGCTGCGCATACTCGCCGACAACGCTTGTAGGGACCGGCTCTGTCAACACGATGACACCAACGTCCCGCTGTGCGAACCCGGGCAACCCTTGACCGCACCCAAAGCAGAAGTCGGGATTTGTGTAGGGAACGCCGTCGTAAGACGTCGTTCCCGGATACGGGTACTCAGGGTTGCCCTCTACGACATCGTCGAACCAGATCGCTGCGGCGTCAGCCCCGTCCGTGCAATGTCCTGCGGTGAGCACCACGGTCGGGGACAGGAGTGAAGCGCTGCAGCGGTGCGTCGGCTCCAGCACGCCTTCTTTGTTGAAGCTGTAGAACACTGCAAGTCCAACATAGGGGTGCCTGCCGGCGTCCGGTTCGCCATTGGTGATGGCCACCGCCGGCAGGCCACCGAAAAGGAGAATCGCAAGAGCGATCACCATTGTCGTGGCGAGGTTGCCGACTTTGGCATTGGCCTTCATGAACCTTTTGTCGGCAGCAATGGACTTTTCCTTGAAGGGACCCAAAGGGCGAGCTCCATCAGGGTTTGGGCGAGGTCGCCACTTCCGATGACCTGAAGGTCCTTGCCTGGCTGCTCCTTCGGCTTGGCCACTTCTTAGCTTGCGGGTAGCACCCCTCGAGCGATTGCGGTGACCAATGCCTTGTGGTCAAGCTCGGTCTGGTCCGCATAGGCGGACGCAAACCGGCACATGGCTTGTTCGACTTTGTCGCTGCGGCCGAGGTAGCCGGCGATCATTGATGCGCCACTTGTCCGAGCGTGACCTTTAGCGAGGAGAAGCCCACAGATCCCTGCGTAGTCCGCGAGAGCCGGTGCATCGATCCCCTCGATCGTGATGGCGCCTTTCATATCACGGAATTGACGGACGTAGAACTGGTGATCTGCGACCGTCGTCCACCCGAGGAGGGCGTCGCTAACCGTCTGGAGCGCCTGCTGATATTCCACCACCCTCTGCCCTTGATGTTCGTGCCAAGCTGAATCACCATGTACGTGGCGGGCGACGACTGACCGCCGAGCCTGCTTGAGCTGAAGGAATACGACATCGTCAGGACTGCTGCCCTCGCAAAGCGCCACATAGGCGCGTAAACCGACGGATCCGACCCCAACGACCTTGTGAGCGATGTCGATAAGTGTGTAGCCGGCCAGAACACGTGCCGAGTTGGAAGGCAGTGTTCGTAGATAAGCATCGAGTGCGACCGCGATCTGATCGGCTTCGGAAGGATCAAGACGGGTGATGAGCGGTGGCTCCTCTACGATCCGGCGGGTCCCGTCGTGCCGTTCTGTGAAACGGGGCAGCGCCCTATCGCTGGTGCGCCGCTTGGCCCTTTCCGCTGCTCGCTCGATTTCCTGCAGCAGCGTGTCCTGAGTCGCAGTCACTCGCAGGCGGTCGAGGTCGAGCCGCTCGTATGACCGCGCCAGCAGCGGCTGCTCGGCAAGGTATGCCACCTGGTGGCGATAGGCGGCGACGCAGTGGGTGACGGCTTCCCGGCACGCCTTTTCAGACGATCCGTTCTGGCGTCCCGCAACCCAGACGCTCGTCACCAACCTGCGCAGGTCCCATTCCCAGGGTCCCGGGTGCGCCTCGTCGAAGTCGTTCAGGTCGAAGACCAAGTCCCGCTCCGGAGAAGCATAGAAACCGAAGTTGCCGAGGTGAGCGTCACCGCAGATGACCGGATTTATCCCCGTGGAAGGCAGGCCGGCGAAGTCCTCGGCCATGATGCCCGCACTGCCGCGTAGGAACGCATACGGAGAAGCGACCATGCGCTCAATGCGAACCGGGATCAGGCCCTCCAGACGTCCTCGATGGGTTTCTGCGATCTGCTGGACTGGATCCCGGCGGCCGCCGGTCAAGCTCCACTCGCCCAGCGCCGGCCGGGGAACCCGTTGGCGCAGCTCCCGGCCGAGCGCGTAACGCTCTTGTCGTGGAGTGGCCGTCCGGCGCAGGGAGGCGAACCCCTCGCCATCGGCCGACGCCAGGACCACATGCCGGCCGTGTCCTGTGGAGGTGCCGCGACGCTGCGGGCCCGGCGCATTCATTGGAGGGCGAGCCTACAAGCCGGCCCCTGTTGCCCGGTCAACCAGCCATCACTCCGGAGGACCTCACCCAACCCTGGTCTTTGACGACGGAAGGGTGACCCATAGCGAAGAGTGAGCGGAACCATTTCCACAGACGACGGAATGCACACAAACGCTACTCTCTGTCATCGTAACTGGAAGAAACAGGGTAGACTGCCTACATAGCGATCGATCGGCGGTCGCACTTAAAGGGGGCAACAAATGAGGAAACGGATCATGAGTGTCTTGGCGCTCAGCCTGGCTCTCGCTTCGCTCACGGCCGTAATGAGCCCGGCGATGGCGTGGGAAAGAGGCACCGAGGGCTGCACACCAGGATATTGGAAGAACCACCCAGAGATCTGGGTCGGCTATTCCCCCAGCCAAACGGTTGCCAGTGTCTTCGACGGCGAGGACGCCTCATTGAGCGATGCCACTCTGATCGAGGCACTCGGCTTCAAGGGTGGATCTGGCCTAGTCGGCGCCGAGCGAATCCTGCTCCGTGCGTCCGTGGCGTCGCTCCTTAGCGCATCTTCGGACATCGATTACGGTTACGGAGCCGCACGGGTCATCAATACGACGAACCGGGCACTCCTCAGCGATAGCCGTTCGCGAATCCTCAAGATGGCAGCGGAGTTCGATCGTCTCAACAACCGTGGGTGCCCGCTCTAAACCCCGGAAGTAACAAGTAAGGCTCAAGAAGGGCCAGGCCCACCGGCCTGGCCCTTCTTGCCGTGGTCGCCCTTGTTGCCGTTGCCTTGACCGGCGCTGTTGCCCTTGCCGTGGTCACCCTTGTTGCCGTGGTCACCCTTGTTGCCGTGGTCACCCTTGTTGCCGTGGTCACCCTTCTTGCCGTGGTCACCCTTGTTGCCGTGGTCACCCTTGTTGCCGTGGTCACCCTTGTTGCCGCGGTCGGCTTCCTTGCCGTGGTCACCCTTCTTGCCGCGGTCGGCTTCCTTGCCGTGGTCACCCTTCTTGCCGCGGTCGGCTTCCTTGCCGCGGTCACCCTTCTTGCCGCGGTCGGCTTCCTTGCCGCGGTCGCCCTCGCCGGGGTGTCCCCCTTCTATGTGTCCCTCGTTCTTGGGCTTGACGTCCTGCCCTTTGTTCACCTGAGCATTGCCGGCGTTTGGTCGCGTTGTTGCAACCACTACATTGGTGTGACTCGATGAGTCGTTCTCTGACTCGCCATTCTGAGCCACCGGGCGTTCTGACGCGCCGGGTTCGGTGCGAGCTAACTCTGCGTCCGAACCGCCGATGGCGCCGTGCGGTTCCTTGGAAGAAGCGGAGGCGTTGTTCTCTTGGGCGGGCTCCGGGTCCGGGGATCGAGACGTTCCGGGCATGACGGCGTGATCTCGGGCCTTATCATCCGCCAGGATCACCCCGGTCGCAAGAGAGGCTTCCGAGGTGCCATCTCGCCTCGCAATTGAGGGAGAGTCGTTCTCCGTTCGAACCTTAGCCATGGAGGACTCGCGATTCGTCCCCTTGCTCTGAAGAATGCCGGCCTTATCCCACAGCTCCGGAGCCCACAGGGCGGAGAACACCGCGAGGGACAGCAGACTGGCCAACGCAACAACCCAACCCAACCCGGGAAGCCGCTCCGTGAGAAGCTCTCGATTGATCACGACTTAAGGCACACGGAGCGGAACGGCTCCGCGGCGCAAGTTGAACCAGTGCGGAACCAAACGAGTTCTCGACCTCCCATCTTCCTGCACAAGTGTGCGTTCGCCCCCCTTGCCGCGCTTGGGTCCATAGCCCTTTGTTTTGACCCTGTCTGCCCTTCATGCTTCAGACTGAAACTATTCCGAGGCTACCTTTTCACACCCTACCGCCTACCAACTCTTTCCTCAGCCCTCGCTCTTTCAAGTAATTTCCAGTGAGCCCCGATGAAGACTAAGACAGTGGTCCTAGACCGGTAGCTCCATCGGAGCTCCAGACAATTAGGTCACAAGCCTTCAAGCGAAACGGCAAACCCGTCGTGAGGCGGGGACGCAAAGCCAGGGACCTCCTTTATGGAGGCAGCCCGGCCACCGAACGGAGGAACCTCGATGTCGCATCAGAAGATCACGAACAAGAAACGGTTGATTCTCGGAGGACTGGTTGTGTCCGGTCTTCTCGCAGGAGCACTTCCAGCCCAAGCCGTAGCACCGGCGGCACCTTACGTCGCCTACACGGCCACTTCGTACTGGAACACGCCACTGTCCGACAATGCGCCCGTCGACGCCAACTCTGGTCGTTACATCAACGAGGCGATGAGCGCATGGCGCACCGGCCGAAACGATGTGAAGTTCAACTACATGCAGATGCGCGGAACCCCGGAGCAGGAGTCCCCGAATGTTGGAGCGCTGCCGCTGTTCATTGCACGGCCCACCGACAGGCTCTACACCATCAACGCACAGGGCCGCACGGTTAGGATTCGCGTCCCTGCGAACGCATTCCCCGGCACCTCCGCCGATCACGCCATGCAGATCATCGACCGCTCGACCAATCAGATCGTCGGCATGTGGCACGCCCGCAGGACCAGTAATGGGTGGACAGCAGATGCGATGGATCGTCAATGGCTCAACTCCGGCGGCATCGTCGAAGGCCAGAACGGTGGAACCAGCGGCAACTTCGGCCACTATGGGGTAGCCGCAGGATCCCGCGTCATCCGAGTCGATGAGGTAAGAGCAGGCAAGATCAGCCACAGGCTCGAGGCATTCTGGCACGAGACCGGGCAGGCGCACTTCTGGCCCATGAATGGGCACGAGAAAGGCAAGAACGGTATCGTACCGGAGGGCATCGTCATCCGGATCAAGCCGTCGGTCGACTTGACCAAGAGAGGCCTCAACCCGGCCGAGCTGGTTATCGCGACTGCCTTCCAGGACTACGGCGCAATCATCGGTGACAACTCGGGTGTCTCATCGCTTCACCGGGTGCATTCGCCGGGGCAGACTGGAAAGCGCTTGGCGTCACGAGTGACTCGCTGAAGACGATCCCCTGGACCGATTGGGAGTTCGTCAAAGGCGGCTACGACCCACGCTAGAAGGCTGAAGCCGAGCTAAGCAAAACAGTCTAGGCAGCGGGGCCCGCAATTCTCACGGGCCCCGCTTCTTGCGTCATCCCGACAGGGGGCGTCTCGCAGGAATGGCAACGGGATGGCCCAGGAGGGGTGAGCGTCCCTTGAAGCACACGCCGACCAGAGCACTTCATCCCATGGACCGCCCTAACCCCTAAATGGACAGTGGGAGCAACTCCGGCGATCTGACCTTTCCCCGGCAGGCGATGGAATGGGGGATCAGGCTTTGATAACTCGCCGAACTGGCCGGGGACCCTCCTCCGCACGAACGGACCCGCGTCTCGAACCGGGCCTGCCATCCGGGAACCCGGTACACGGTGCGGAAGACGCCGGTGCGTCGGGGGTGGAACTTCCAGTAGCGCCACTGCGTCGTGGCCTTACCTCGGGCCGAGAACACGACCCGATCCTTCGGACTGAAGACGCGTACCTCGAACCATCGAGGCCCTCCGCTGTAGGCCTGGTACCAGACTCCTGTCTTGATCGCCGCCCCCCCGACACAGATGCGCCCTTTGGGCTTGTTCACCAGGACATCCGCTCGAGCCGGGCCCATCACTGCCAGAAATAACAGCGACATCAGCGCTGCGGCAGTCAGCCGCGTTTGGATTCGCCGCGTGCCGGCTTGGGGTAGGTGAGTGCCCAACTGTGGAGCGGTCATGCTTTCCTCTCGGGTGGACCGGTAACCGGCCCATTTGATTCCTCATCCCACTTTAGCCATCCCAACCACGTAAGTGGTTACAAAAGGGATGAATTCTGCTCTCAATTTCTCGAGGGCCGTATCGTTTTCGATTCGTGAGTTGGCCACACGGTGCGAGGGGCCAATGAGAGTGAGACTTGGAAATCCCGGAACCGCGTCGAGCCGACCTAGGCGGTGTGCTGTCCACCCCGTTAGGCTCAAGGGCAGTTGGACGCCGGTTTTGGAGCGAGAGTGGCGGAATTGGCAGACGCGCCGGCCTTAGGAGCCGGTGTCTTCGGACGTGGGGGTTCGAATCCCCCCTCTCGCACGATCCTCCAGAGCCGCCCGCAGGACCTGCGAGACGGCCCGGAGGACTCGCCCACCTCGTTCTACTTCCTTATGCGTTGACCCCGTAGGCCTCGCGCAGCCCATCGCACTCGATCTTCTTCATTTGAAGCATCGCCTGCATCACGCGGTTAGCCCGGTCTTTGTCCTCGTCCTGAAGAAGCTCCCCCAGGAGTTTAGGGATGATCTGCCACGACAGGCCGAACTTGTCCTTCAGCCAGCCGCACTGGCTCTCCTGGCCGCCGTCGGCGGTGAGCTTGTCCCAGTACTCGTCGACCTCTTCTTGCGTTTCGCACTCGACGAAGAACGAGAATGCCTCGTCCAACTTGAACTGAGGACCGGCGTTCAGCGCGATGACCCGCTGTCCCTCCACCTCGAAGGTGACGGTCAGCACGGTCTCGGTGCCACTCGGACCCGTGTCGTTGTAGCGGTGCGTCTCCAGGATCCGAGAATTGGGGAAGATCGAACAATAGAGGTTCGCGGCCTCCCCCGCTTCCTTGTCGAACCAGAGATGTGGCGTGATGCTCGGCATCTGCTCGTCCTTTCTGCTCAGGCTTTTCGCTTCCTTGGTACTTGCTTCTGTGTAGACGTCCCGGCGGCCGTAAATTCATCGGTCCCCGGGCCGCCGTTTGTCTCCCCGGGGGCGGTAATTTCTATTCGCCGGTACCGCCTTCCGGATCAAAGTGGCGGGCGGGCCGGCCCAGAGCTTGACACGCCGGTCTCGTTGGGGCTGTCCCAACCGTCGGACTCAGAGTTGCGACAGGCTAAGTGGCCGCATGCTTTGCCGAAAGCTGCACGAGCTCTTCTTGGAAGTCGAGCAGCGGTTCTTCGCCGTCCGGGCCCGGATGAGTCCAGACACCGTCGGCCCCCAACTCCCAGGCGAAAGTGTTTCGCGAAAACGCCAGCTCGAGCAATGACTTGATTCGCTCGGACAGCTCCGGCGCTTTGACGGGGGCCAGCACCTCTACCCGCCTGTCGAGGTTCCGGTGCATCACGTCGGCGCTGCCGATGTAGATCTCCTCGTCCCCCCGATTGTGGAAGTAATAGATTCTGGAGTGTTCCAGGAACCGTCCGAGAATGCTTCGGACCCTGATCGTCTCGCTTATGCCCTCCACACCCGGCCGCAGCGCGCAAATGCTGCGTACGAACAAGTCAATCTCGACACCGGCGCGCGACGCGGCATACAACGCCTCGATCACCCTCTCGTCCACCAGGCTGTTCACCTTGATAGCAATGTGTCCCGGCTTCTTCGGAGAACTTAATTCGGCTTCCCGGTCGATCATCTTGACCAGCGTCTTTCTCATTTCATCTGGAGCGACAATCAACCGACGGTAGCTGTACTGCCGGGAGTAGCCCGTAAGGTGGTTGAAGAGGTCGCTGACATCCGCCCCGATCTCCCCATCGGAGGTGAACAGGCTCATGTCCTCATAGATGCGCGCCGTCTTCGGATTGTAATTCCCGGTGCCTACGTGAACGTAGCGACGGAGCTCCTCACCCTCCTGACGGACGACCAGGCACAGTTTGCAGTGAGTCTTCAACCCCACCAGCCCGTAGACCACATGACAACCGGCGCGCTCCAGTGTCCGGGCCCAGTTGATATTGTTGCGCTCATCGAAGCGTGCCTTGATCTCGACCAAGACCACGACCTGCTTGCCCGCTTCAGCAGCTTCGATAAGGGCGTCGACGATAGGACTGTCACCCGACGTTCGGTACAAAGTTTGCTTGATCGCCAGGACAGTGGGATCCTCCGCGGCCTGCTCGATGAAGCGCTGAAAGCTCGTTAGGAACGACTCATAAGGATGATGGACCAACAGATCCTGTTCGCGCAGCAGTTCGAACATGTCCGGGGGATTGTCTTCGGGGGGCATCAGCACCGGTGGGGTTACGGGTTGGAAAAGCTCATCTTTGAGGTCCGGGCGATCGAGATCATAAAGATCCCAGAGCCCGGAAAGATCCAGGGGCCCTGGCAAACGATGAACATCCTTCTGTTCGATCTGGATTTCGCGAGTGAGCAACTCGAGAACGTGCCGGGGCATGCTTTCTTCGACCTCCATGCGCACCGCCGGGCTGAAGCGGTTCTTCTGCAGCTCGGCTTCCAGTGCTTCAAGAAGATCCTCCGCGCCGTCGTCGTTCATCTCCAAGTCGGCATTGCGAGTCACCCTGAAAGCGTGATGCTCGACGACTTTCATTCCCGGGAACAGCCTGTTCAGGTTCGCTGCAATAACGTCTTCGATCGGGACGAATCGCCCGCCCTCAGAAAGCTCGACCAGACGAGCCAATAACGGAGGCACCTTGACCCTTGCAAAGTGTGACTTGTTGGTTATCGGATCTCTTACCAGAACCGCAAGGCTCAAAGAGAGATTGGAGATGAACGGAAAGGGATGGCTGGGGTCGACCGCAAGGGGAGTTACGACTGGAAAGATCCGCTCGAGGAAGAGCTCGTCGAGCTCTTTGCGTTGGCGCTTCTTCAGCTCGTCCCATCGGAGGATCTCGACCCCGGCGTCCCGAAGGGACGGCATGACCTCGTCTCGGAAGACATGGGCGTGCCGCTGGACAATCGGACCGACCTTGGCATTGATCGCAGCCAACTGCTCTCGGACTGTCAACCCGTCGGGTGAACGGCTTGTCAGCCCCGCGGCGGCCTGTCGCCTGATACCTGCGATTCGCACCATGTAGAACTCATCCATGGTGCTTGCAAATATCGAAAGGTATTTCACTCGCTCCAACAGTGGGGTATCGGGATTCTCGGCAAGAGCGAGAACGCGGGTGCTCCAGTCCAGCCACGAGAGCTCGCGGTTGATGAACATGACCTTGGAGATCTGTGCACGAGCGGCCATTTAGGACTCCGGGCTAGTTGGGTATCTGAGTCTACCCACTCACCTCAGCAACGGCTCAGGAGTCGAAGGGCGGATGTTGGGATCACCACCGAAGGGACTACCCTGTGGATCGTGAAGGACTTCTCGAGCGAGTTGCAGAGCGCCAGGGAGTTCGCAAAAGCGGGATCCCGGGTTGCCATGCGCCACTACCGCGCCGACCCGGCGACCAAACGGAAGAGTGATGGGACCTGGGTCACAGAGGCAGACTGGGCGGCAGAGGCACAGATCCGACTCCGCATCGCCCGAGCCTGGCCCGGCCACAACGTCCTCGGCGAGGAAGAGGGCTTGAGTGCCGCGGGGGGAGGGCCCGCCACGCCCGGCGCGCCGACATGGGTGATCGATCCCATCGACGGGACTCACAACTACATGGCCGGTATTCCGATCTGGGCGACGCTGGTGGGGCTGAGGATCGACGATGCCACGGTGGTTGGGGTGTGCGATGCACCAGCACTGGGAGAGGTCTATGAAGCGGCGGTGGGCTCCGGCGCCCGCATGAACGGCGAGCCGATCGCGGTCGACCCGCTCGATACGTGGGAGGACTCAACCGTGCTCACCCCGGGCGCTGAAGTGTTCGCACAGCACGGCCTGTCCCATTTCCTCGATGCGTTGATCAGCCGGGCATGGCGAAGCCGAGGCTTCGGAGAGTTCTGGGGCCACATGCTCGTGGCCCGCGGCGCCGCCCATGTGATGGTCGAACCGGAGCTCAATCTATGGGACATCTGTGCGCTCGAGGTGATCGTGGCCGAGGCCGGCGGACGAACCACTTCGCTGGATGGGAAGCCCTGGACCAGTAACGGTTCGGCGCTCACAACCAACGGCCGGCTCCATGACGACGTCGTTCGCCTCGCCGCGATGCCCGCGGGCGGGTAAAATGTAAGTGTTCGTGTCTGCTCCCCGACCGACTCGGTCGACCGGCGCTTCAGGGGGCGAGACGCTCGACTTTCCATCCCTGCTCGGTGCGCCGGTAGATCAGACGGTCGTGCATCCGATCGGGGCGGCCCTGCCAGAACTCGATCTCGGACGGCACGATGCGCCAACCCCCCCAGTGAGGCGGCGCCGGGACGTCCTTGCCTTCGTATCTCTTGGCCACCTCACGCAAACGGTCGTCGAGGACCGCGCGTCCGGCGATCGCCCTGCTCTGATCGGAGGCCCACGCACCGAGCTGGGCGCCGCGAGGACGGGTCCGCCAATATGCCTCCGAATCGCTGGGATCGACCCGCTCAGCCCGCCCCTCGGCACGAACCTGTCGGTCGAGCTCCGGCCAGAAGAAGACCAGGGCCGCCTGCGGGTTTGCGCCCAGATCGTGGCCCTTGCGGCTCTCGTAGTTCGTATAGAACACGAACCCTTTCGGGCTGACGTCCTTGAGCAGCACGATGCGGGCCGACGGGCGGCCCCCCTTGCCGGCGGTGGCGAGAGTCATCGCGTTCGGCTCGTTCGGCCCGGCTGCGCCGGCAGCGCGGAACCAGGCCATGAACTGCTCGAACGGATCGGGGTCGAGATGGCCGATCTCGAGGTCATCCCTTCGGTAGTCGCGCCGCCGATGGAGGGGGCCATTTTCCGGGCTCATTCGGCAGGGAGGTCCTCCGAGTGCGGAGTCATCCCCAGACGCTGCGACAGGGCCCGGAAGGCCCGGCCGCGGTGGCTGAAGACAAGCTTGGCTTCTAAGGGAATCTCGCCCATGGTTCGGTGCTCGCCGACGGGCACGAAGTGAGGGTCGTAGCCAAAGCCCAGAAGACCGCGACCTTCGTCGATTATGCGGCCCTCACAGGCGCCCTCCGCAGCGATAGCGCCGCCGTCCGGGGTGACCATCACCGCGACACAGCGGTAGCGGCATGTGCGCTGATCTTCGGGAACGTTGCTCAGCGCCGCCACAAGCTTTGCGTTGTTCTCCCTGTCGGTCGCGGCCTCGCCCGCATAGCGGGCGGAGAGCACGCCCGGCGCGCCGCCAAGCACGTCGACCTCGAGCCCGGAATCATCGGCTATGGCAGGTTGTCCGCTAACGGCCACCACCGCACGAGCTTTGGCAAGGGCGTTTGCGCGAAAGCTGTCCCACGGCTCCTCGAGCTGAAGGTCGGGGGCCACAGCATCCACCGAAATCAACTGGATGCCGGGCAGGAGAATCGCCACCTGCTCGGCCTTGTGCCGGTTGCGCGACGCGAAGACTGCTCTCATGCGCCCGCCGTGATCTCCTCGAGAACGCCTGCCTGGTGGCTCGTGAGGATCGCGATGCCGTGCGCCGCAAGGTCGAGCAGCCGGTCCAGCTCGTCCCGGTCGAAAACGCCGTGTTCGGCGGTCCCCTGCACCTCCACGAGCTTTCCGGTTCCCGTCATCACGACGTTCATATCGACGTCGGCCGTCGAGTCCTCCGCGTAGTCCAGATCAAGGAACGGCCGGCCCGCAACCACGCCCACGCTTATGCCCGCCACGGAGTCGTTCAGGGGAGAGGGAGTCAGCCCCACCGAGGCGAACGCCTGCGCCAAGGCGACGTAGCTGCCTGTTATCGATGCAGTGCGGGTGCCGCCATCCGCTTGGAGCACGTCGCAGTCGAGGTAGACGGTGCGTTCCCCGATCTTCGCCATGTCCGTAACGGCGCGAAGTGAACGCCCTACCAGTCGTTGAATCTCCTGAGTGCGCCCTGACGGCCGGCCTTTGTTGACCTCACGTTGGACTCGTTCAGGACTGGAACGCGGCAGCATCGAATACTCGGCCGTCACCCAGCCGGTGCCACGGCCTTTCATCCATCGCGGCACGTTGTCGTCGATGGTAGCGGTGCAGATGACCCGCGTATTGCCGGTTGCCGCCAAGCAGGAACCTTCGGCATAGGGCATGTAGCCGGGAGACAACGCCACCGGTCTGAGATCGCCGGGGCCCCGATCGAAGCTTCGTTTCAACTCCATCAGATCTCGTACCGTTCCCCGTCGGCGGCGAGGGTGACATGAACACCCGGCGCGGCGGAACGCGCCTCGGCGAGCGAAGCCCCCAGATCCCGCCCGGGTGGCAGGTGAGTCAAGATCAGGCGATCTACATTCGCCTCGTTGGCCATGCCCGCCGCTTGCGCAGCGCTCATGTGCCCCTCGAAGACGGGCCCGTCACACTCCTGAAATGTGGCCTCACTCATCAATAGCCCTGCCCCAGTGCTCAGGGACAGGAGGTCTCCATCGATGCCGCTATCAGCCGTATAGGCGAAGGTCGAGCCGTCGCACTCGACGCGCACACCGACCGTTTCGACCGGGTGAGCCATCTCGAACAACTTCACCTGCACCCCGTCGATGGAGAACGTCCCACCCGCTGCAACGGGGCGGAGGTCGAAAGCCAAATCAACTTGCCCCGCGTAGGCGCACAGTCGATCGAGCACCTGTGCCGGCGCCCACAGGGGAATGGCCGGAAGGGGCTCCGGCCCGCTGTAGGCGAGCGCGTGGTAGCAGCCGAAGACATCTGTGGTGTGATCCGGGTGCACGTGAGTGAGGATCACTCCATCGAGATCCTTGTAATCCGTCAGGCGCAGTAGGTTGCGCCAAGTTCCCGGGCCCGCATCGAGCCAGATCCGGCGTCCGTTCATCTCGACCAGATAGCCGGCAGCAGCGCGCTCGGTGGTGGCGAACATGGCCGAGCTTCCAAGAACCGTGACCGCCAGGCTCACGACTTGTCCCAGGGGCGGTGCTCGACGTGACCGAACTCGGGGCCCAGAAAGCGCCTCCCGAGATCGCTGAAGGGACCCTCCTCGCTGGAGGCTACAAAGCGATGAACCGCACGCCGGCGCGCCGGATTGAGCAGGTGGTCGTCCTTCAGGCGCGCGAAAACTTCGGCGGCGGTCGCCTCTGCGCTCGAGATCAACACGACGTCATCTCCTGCAACATACTGAAGCACTCCTGATAGCAGCGGGTAATGGGTACACGCGAGGATAAGGGTGTCGATGCTGGCGCGCGCCAATGGTTCCAGATACTCTGCAGCCAGCTCTACCAATTCTTCAGACGTCGTGTCGCCACGCTCCACGAAGTCCACGAAGCGGGGACAGGCCTGGGAGAAGAGCTCGACACCGGCATTACTTGCACGCACGACGGCCTCGTAGGAGCCGGACGCTACGGTTGCATGGGTGCCTATGAGACCGATGCGCCGGTTCCTCGTCGCCGCGACGGCCGCTTTCACACCGGGTTCGATGACGCTCACGACCGGCACGGCGTAGCGGTCACGGGCGTCGGCCAAGGCCGCCGACGCAGCACTGTTGCAAGCCACCACCAGCAATTTGACATCTTCTTCGACGAGGCCGTCCATGATCTCGAGGGCGAACTTCCTCACCTCCTCGAGGGGACGCGGCCCGTAAGGGAGCCGGGCCGTGTCACCGAAATAGATGAGGTTTTCTCTGGGAAGTAGATCTATAACCGCCCGGGCGACGGTAAGCCCGCCCACACCCGAGTCGAACATCCCGATCGGGCGATCAGCCCGATCCGATGCCACCGTCTACCACCACAACACCTCTTCCACCTGCGCCTCGGCTGTGTCGATCTGCTCCGTCCAGGCCTCGGTCGAAAGATACTTCCATCCGCCGTCGGCAAGCAGGCAAACGATGTCACCGCCGCCGTCGCCGGCCAGGCGCTCGGCAACGCGCTGGGCGACCCATATCACGGCTCCGGCGGAGATCCCGGCGAAGATGCCTTCCTTCTGGAGCAGCTCCCGGGTCCACAGGATCGACTCGCGCGCCTTCACCATCACCTTGCCATCCAACAGATCGGCATCGAAGATGGGCGGCACATAGCCCTCATCGAGAGAGCGAAGCCCGTATACCGATTGACCCAACGCAGGCTCGGCGGCCACCACCTTGATGGCGGGGTCATGCTCTTTGAGGCGTCGGCCGGCGCCCATCAGGGTTCCCCCGGTGCCCAGTCCCGCGACGAACGCCTTCAGCTCCGGGAGGTCATCGAGAATCTCACAGGCAGTGCCCTGATAGTGAGCGTCGACATTCGCCTGGCTGCCGTACTGGAAGGGCATGTAGTACTGAGGATCCGCGGCGAGCTCCTGAGCCAGGACCACTGCGCCGTTCGACCCTTTGGCCCCCTCGGAGGGGATGATCTCGGCGCCGAAAGCCTCTAGCAGAGACGTTCGTTCGGAGCTCGCATTGTCGGGAAGCACTGCGGTGAAGCGGTAGCCCCGCGTCTTTGCGACCATCGCGAGAGCGATTCCGGTGTTTCCAGACGTCGGCTCGAGGATGATCTTGTCCCTGGTGAGCTCGCCCGACGCCTCCCCAGCTTCGACCATAGCCAGGGCTATTCGATCCTTTGTCGATCCGGTCGGGTTCTGGCCTTCGAGCTTCACCCACATCCGTACCCCGGGGGCCGGGCAGAGACTGGGCACTTCGACCAGGGGGGTGTTGCCGACCAGATCGAGGATCGACTTGTACTTCACGTCACCCCTGCCCACCTGCAACCGATGGAAGGATGGAGACGGTGTCGCCCTCGGTCACCTTCGTCTCGAGCTTTTCGAGGTACCGGGCGTCCTCATCGTTCACATAGACGTTCACGAAGCGGTGAAGCTGCCCATCGGCGGTACGTACCTGACCTCGGAGGTCGGGGTAACGGGTTTCGAGCTGCTCGAACAAGGTCCCGACTGTGCCGGGTTGGACCTCGACGGCCCCGCTGCCTTCGGTGAATCTACGGAAGACGGTCGGTATGCGAACTTCGACGGCCACATTTCCTCCTTGCAAAGATTGCCCTCATGAGAGGTCAACGCAGCACGGACACCGAAACTTCCTGGATGGCCCCCTCGGCGTCGGTCCAGTTCGCCTTGACGATCCGGAAGGCTCGGACCGAAGGGGGGTCGTCGGCGAGCGAGACGATGAGATAGGGAACGTTCTCGCTTGCCAGCCGGACATCGGTCGGCGACGGGTAGGCTTCGGTGTGGGTGTGGGAGTGAAAGACGGCCCCCAGCTCCCAGCCATGATCCTCGATTGCGCTGTAGACGGCAAATTGCTCCTTCGGATCGAGCGAGTACCTCAGGGGGCTCAGGGTTGCATTGGTCATCCGGAAGACCTTGACGATGTTGCCGTTCCGGGACGCGAGGATGCCGCAGGCCTCGTTCGGGCGACCGGCCTTGCAATGCTCGATCATCTCATCGGTAATGTCCGCCGGCAGGACGAGGGTTTCCGCCGGGCCCTCGGCGGCACCGGCGTCGCTCACGAGCGAGTCACCGTGATGCGACCGCTCCCCTCGATGAGTCTGCCAATCTTGGCCGCCTTGTCCACTCCCCTGCCGTCGAGCTCGGCCAGAAGAGTGGCGGTTCTTTCGGGGCCAACCGCAATCAGCAGACCGCCGGAGGTCTGTGAATCGAACAGCACGGCCCGGCGCGCCGCGTCGAGAGAGCCCACATCGGTCCGGGCGGACATGGCGTCAAGGTTGCGCCTGCTGCCTCCGGGAAGGATCCCCCTGGAGGCAAGCTCGACGGCCCCTTCGAGAACGGGGATCGCATCGAAGTGGAGCTCGGCCGAAACCTCCCCGCCCAACATCTGCAGAAGGTGACCCACGAGCCCGAAGCCCGTGACGTCGGTGGCTGCAGGGACCCCGGTGGCGGCCATGGCCTCGGCCGCCGCTAGGTTGAGGCTGCCCATCGCGGCGATTGCGTCTTCGGCAGCGCCCGGGGGTGCCTGGCCGTCCTTGATGGCGCTCGAGATGATGCCCGAGCCCAGCGGCTTGGTCAGCACCAGGTCGCTTCCGGCCGGCGCGCCGGTCTTGCGGATGATCGCCTCCGGATGAACCGTGCCGGTTACGGCCAGCCCGAAGACCGGTTGTGGATTATCGAGCGAGTGACCGCCGGCGACGGCGACACCCGCTTCGGTGCAGGCCTCACCCGAGCCCTCGAGCACCTCGCCCAGGATGTCGAGGCCAAGGGAACGGGGCCACCCCACGAGGTTGAGCGCCAGGATCGGGCGCGCGCCCATGGCGTAGACGTCAGACAACGAGTTCGCCGCGGCGATGCGCCCCCAGGTTCGGGGGTCGTCGACTATCGGAGTGAAGTAGTCGACCGTCTGAACGACGGCCACCTCGGGAGCGACACGAAGGACCGCGGCGTCGTCGGGCGCGTCGAGACCGACCAGGAGGTCCGCTTCCATGGGCTCGGTTGTCACGTGGTGCAGGACCTGCGCCAGCTCTTCGGAGGAGAGCTTCGACGCTCAGCCCCCGCCCTGCGTGTAAGAGGTAAGCCGTATCTCGTCGCGCATTCCTTCACCTCCCTCTCGGTCACGTTGCAGGTAAAGACAGCCCGCCGCCCTTGTTCGGGGCCCCGTCCCAGCCGACGGTGTCGTGGTGTCAGTCGGTGGGCGTGTCGGTCTCGGTCATGCGAACCCCGATCGGCTCGGCAGGTCCACGACCCAGCACCGGAAGCGGCGCCGCCACGCTCCCGTGACCCTTGTGTGCGGCGAGCGCCTGACGATGGTAGTCCTCGGCTATCTCCGAGAAGACGTCCGAGTGGTAGACGCTCCCGTCGATGAGCGGCCCCCTGCGTCCTTCGATGATCGCCTCGACGTCCTCGCCGGTGACGGTCTTGTTCGTCTCGAGGGCATGGGCGACGGCGAGGATATGCAGGCGGTTGTCGGTCACGAGATCCTCGGTTCGCTTCATCAGCTCATCCAGCTTGGACTCGATGCGCTCGCCGAGTCCGCCCTCGAGCAGATCATGGTCGGATTTGCCCTCACCTTTACCGGGCCGCCCACCCCCGCCGATCCCGACCTCATGGGTGACGCCGTGCGAGGCGACCGTCGAGCCCATTCCCCAGTAACCCTCCATGAGAGTCGCCATGCGGGTAGCCCCCTCGAGATCCCCCGATACTCCTGAAGAGCTGTCTCCTTCGAAGAACAACCTCTCACCGACCAGAGAGGAAAGGCTCACGATGATGTCGGCCTCGTACTCCGAGCGCCAGCGCGTGAACTGGTCCTCCGGAGGGATGGATGCGACCATGCCGAGATAGGTGCCGCCCTTCTCGATCGTTGCGATGTCTATCGTGAGATGCTGCCGCACCTTGTACGCGGCTACAGCATGGCACGCTTCGTGCACGGCAACTGCATGGCGCTCGCGCTCGATGTACTCGACGTCTTCGGGGGGGCCGAGATCTTTCAGTTGCTTGGCCTTTATCACGTCTTTCCACGAGATCGCCTCACGCCCATCGCGAATGGCATTGACGAGGGCCTCGTTGACCAGGTCCTTGATCGTGGCGCCCGTGGCATACGGAGTGATCGTTGCCAGCTTGTCGATCTGCTCGACACTGAGCTCGTGACTTACTTTGTCCAGATATCCCTCATAGGTGCGAATGCGCCCTGCCTTGGAGGGATAGCCCACTTTGTAGATACGGTCGATGCGGCCGGGTCGCAGCAGCGCCTCGTCGAGCGCCTGCGGCATGTTCGTCGCCATCATCACGAGCATGCGGTACTTGGGCGGTGGCTTCGGGCGCATGCCGAACGACCTGCGCACCACGCGGTTGAAAAACCCGCGCGGCTTCTTGAGACCGGAAAGCTCGGTGAGAAGGGCCTGCAGCGTTCCCATGCCGCCGCCGCCGGCCCCGCCCATCATCATCACCCGATCCCGCACGCCGCGTCGGGGCTCGGCTGCACCACCGGCATCGAGGCTGCTCCGAAGCAGCATGGCGGCGCTGTCGCGGGAGATGTAGGACAGACCATTGCAGGGAGGGTCCGAAGACCACGGACTCGGCGTCGCCGCCTGTCCCCCGCCCCAGCCTCCCTGGGCCATGGCGCCGCGGTTTCCGAGAGAGTCGGCCTCGTCGAAGAACACGATCACTCCGCCGAATTTCACCGCCAGCTTTCGAAGCTTGCGGAACAATCCCTTGACCTTGAGGATCCCCACCCCCATGAACATGTTGATGAACGCTCCAGGGTCGACGAACACATACGGCTTGCCGGTCTCACCGGCCACAGCCTCCGCCATCAATGTCTTGCCGGTCCCGGGCGGCCCCCACAACAGAATCCCGCCCGGCACATAGCCACCACGCTTCTCTATGGCCTCCGGGTTGTCGAGGAAGAGCAGGTTCTCTCTCACCTTACGGAGAACGTTGTCCTGCCCCCAGACGTCGCTGAAACGCGTCTTGATGTCGTCGGGGAAGTAGACATCTACGCCTCCCCGGGACAAGAACCAAAAGAGAGCGCCGAACTGCGCGATGAGGACAAACATCGTGATGAAGATCTGGAAGAAGAACGGAAGGGCCGAAAAGAGTGCGATGGGGAGCTGAACCAGCGCAACCGCGGGCGACAAGCCGGCGATGCGGGCAAAGATCAAGTCGACGATCAACAGCAAGAACAACCACTTGAACACGCGATTGAGCCGGTAGCGATTCCAGTCGTTCATGCGGGATCTCCGGCGGTCGAGTGAACCGAAGACCCGCTGGGTCCAGAAACGGTGGTAGCCGGTCGAGCGCTCGCTGATGAAGTAGTGGATCTGACGCAGCAGCTCGACCCCGGCAAGGAACAACAACCACCCCTGCGACCGCAGGGTCAGATTGACCGCGTCGTTGAAGGGGAGGAACGGGTTCTGTGCCATCGCAGACCACAACAGCAGAAGCCAAGCACCGACAAGAAAGACGAGCAGCTTGATCCGGTCCCACCACGCCATGGGCTTTCGGGTGGTGCGGTCCTCGTCCTTGATCCTGCTCGGAGCCTCGTGAGTGGCGTCGAGGCCGCCGTTGGGCTTTGTTCGTCTCAGAGGCATGCGTGCCTACCCGTCATCTCTCGGTTACGCCCTCTGCTGCTCATGTCAGCTCTCCTCGATCGTCCACGAGTCCGCCACCTGGTCGATCACGGCCTTGTTCGCCTCGTAGCAAGCAGACCTGCATCCGATGACCAGTACATGGACCCGGTGGGTCCCCGAGTCTACGAGACCGGTCTGATCGAGTGTGAAGACGTCCCCCTCCACCTTGATCTCGTTTACGAGCCGGCTCCCGTGGGCGCCGCTCTCGAGCTCGATCTCCTCCTCCGAGACCGCCTCGACCCGGCCCTCTGTCCGCTCGAGCCGGTCCAACGGGATTACCTCGTTGCGCAACGACGCGAGGGAATAGGTGTCTCGTTCCTCCTCGGAAAGAGGGCGTACCAGTGCATAGCCGGTCGGATGCCGAGACGAGGTGGCGAGAACGTTGTCCAGATCCGGGCTCGGAGCGGCATCGAACGCCACCACCCAGAGGTCCGAAGCACCCTGAAGGCTCTGAAGCGAGACGGCGGGGGACTCGCCCGACATCATCTCGTTTCTTTCAAACAGCTCCCACTCCTCGGGCACCTTGAAGTATGTCTTGGTGCTCGTGTTGGAGACATAGGAGAAGCCCGACCCCTGACAGGCAGGCACACTCAGGGCAAGCAGGCTCAGGGCATGCAAAAGGAGAGTCCCCTTCATTGCCTTCGTTCGACGCGCCGACACTTCGGGTCGTACCCGAGCCATACGACATTATCGACCCAATTTCAGGGGTCAGACACCCTGCGCAAGAGATCAGCCGTCCAGGTCGGATCGTTGGGGGGGCCCCGATCGGACGGCACCGAGAAGGGGTGGCCGGGTGTAGGGGGCGGGCCTGTCACCGGTCCAAGGAGCGGGTGGCGCCATGGTCAGGCGAGCCAGCGCAACCAGGACCGCGTCGTAGTTGATCCTCCACCCCGCAAACGCCCGCCAAGCCTGATCGGGGTCGGGCTTCATAGGAAGGCCCTCCTGCTCGAGCCTCTGCCAGACCTCGTCGAACTCGTCGCGCCGGATGGAGATGGGGTCGTCGGGCGAAGGGTCGGGGTCGTAGGCTATGGCGAAGAAGTTGGCGATGTGGCGAAGGCAGAGATAGCCGGCCCGGATGCAGAGCTCGGCCTCCGGCTCCCGCTCCATATCGAGACAGGATGCGTGCAGAGCCGCTGCATCAAGAGTGCAGCCCGCTGCGGTCACCCACGACCGGTCCGGCTGCGGGGACCGAAAGAAACACAGTGCGGCTATCGAGGTGTGGCTCTCTTCGACGTCGGCAAACCACGTCTGCCAGCTGAGCCAGTTGTCGTCCAAACGGGTAAGGCCGCCGATACGGTAGTGCCGCAGCAGGAATTCGCTCGACGACGGCGGGCTGCCTGCGAAGGCCTCGAGGAGGGTGACGGAGATCTCCCGACGCGTGAAGGCCGCATAGATCACCGGCAAGTAGGTGATGAGAAGGGCGATCAGCAGCAAGCCCAGGGCCGCCTCTGAAAAGGTGAGCAGCACCGCCGAGGTGCTTCCCGGCCGGACGAAACCGAGGGTCAACAGCGACGAACCGCTGGTGATCACCGCCTCGGAGAAGGGGCTGACGCCGGCGGCCCAGTACATCATGGTGTATCCCGTGCCCACCAGGAGCACCCAGGTCGTTGCCAGCGTGAGCAGGGCCAGCGGGCCATAGAGGGCCATGACTCGGTCCCGGTCGGCATAGGGCCTCGAGGGGCGAGCGAAGAGGTTGAACAGCGATCTGAGCCCCAAGAAGACGATCCTGCCGATGAGCACGGGGGCGGCCCGGGGCAATACGAAGGTTCGGATGGCCGACAAGACGGTGCCGAGAACGATGAAGGCGCCTGCTGCGCCGACGAGGAACCGCAGGGCGGTCATGGGTCACATGATCTCACCGGGAGGTCAGATGCTGTCGGCGCGCCTCAGCCGCCCATCGCCTCGGTCGCCCGCTTGGCCATCTCCTCTTCGGAAACGTCCTCGATATGGGTGGAGACACTCCAGCGATGCCCGAAGGGATCTTCGAACTGCCCCGTCCGGTCGCCGTAGAACTCGTCCCGGACCGGACGGAGGGCCGTGGCGCCCGCCCCCACCGCGCGCTCGACAACCCCGTCTACGTCCTCGACGTAGATACTCAAGCTGACCGGCGTGCCCCCGATGGACTTGGGACTGAGGATGTTCATCTCGGGAAACTCGTCCGCCAACATGATGACCGAGTCCCCGATCTGAAGCTCGGCATGGCCGACCTTGCCCTCGGGTGCAGGCATGCGAGTCCGCTCCGTCGCCCCGAACACGGCGCTGTAGTAGTCGATCGCTGCGGCAGCCCCTTCCACACACAGATAGGGCGTGACTTGCGGGTATCCATCGGGGATCGGTTTCACACTTGTCATGAGGAACCTCCTGTGTCGCTATCGACCTCTGGCCTCGTTCTGGGAGGTTAACGGCCCCGAGCCACCTGACCCGAACCGGCCCTCCGCAGATCTACGAACCGGCCCTCCGCAGATCTACGACCCGATTATTCACTCGACCAACGGCCGGGCCAGATCGGGTGCCAGACCGAGCACCCGCTGATCGTCGGTCAGCAACGGGCTCGCTCGTTCCTCAGCAAGGGCGACGTAGGCGGAGTCGTACGCAGTCAATCCGCGGGCGGTCCAGGCCGCCACCAATCGCAGCTCGGGTCCGGCGATGTCAAAGCCTAGATCATCCAGGGCCCCGGCGAGCTCGAGCAACTGCGATTCATCCCACGACCATCGTCGGTCGGCGATGTTGACCACTTCCAGAAACATCAGAGAGGGAACTGCCACGAGCAGTCCTCCATCCTCGTACCGGCTCCGCACAGCTCGGGCCTGGGACGAGCCAGACTCGCTCTCTGCCGCAAACCACTTCAGGACGACCGAAGCGTCCAACACGACCTCGGTCAATGCGAATCGCGCTCTTCCCGTACCGCCCTGGTCGCGTCCCCCTCCCTCTCAGTGGCGGCGAACAACTCATCGATCCTTTTTAGAGCATGGTGCGTCGCGGCCGCTCGACCGGGGCCGTGAAAGGCTTCCAGCTGTCGCGCAGCCAAGCGCGAGAGGTAGGCGCTCCGCGACAAGCCCAGCGACCGTGCAGCTTTGTCGATACGCACGAGTAGATGGTCGTCCAGAGACACCAGCACTTTCGCCATAGCCTGAGGATATCCAGACATCCCAGGACATCAAGCGGAGCGTTCTGCCTTCGACCCTGTGTGACTGAAGACCCAATCTGTCCGGTCCGGCTGTCTGGTCCGGCGGGCTCCATTATGCATGTCTCAAATGCAGGTTGGGTGTAGGTTTCTTGCCATGACACGATCGGTGCAGATCCGCAACGTACCGGACTCGGTCCACCGAACCCTGCGCTCGCGGGCCGCTAGCGCGGGCGTGTCCCTTTCGGAGTATCTGCTTGCTGAGATCGTGCGGGTAGCGGAACGGCCCCCGGTGGCGGACGTGCTCGCCCGCGCAACGGCGCGGCACGGCGGAGCCGATACCGAGAGCATCGTCGGTTCGGTGCGTGCCGAGCGCGACAATTTGTGATCGTTGTCGACACGTCGGCGATGATTAGCGCGCTGGCCGGCAGTCCGCCCGACCCGGATCTCGTTGCTCGCCTGGGCGACGATGGTGATCTCCATGCTCCACATCTCATCGATATCGAAATGCTGAATGCACTGCGCCGATTGGTCGCGACCGGCAGCCTGACACTAGAGCGAGCTTCTGATGTCCGTCTGGACTTCGGCGATCTCACGATCCTGCGCTATCCGCACCATCCGCTCGCGGACCGCATGTGGGATCTGCGTCACAACATCACCGCTTACGATGCAGCGTTCGTGGCTCTCGGCGAAGCTCTCAAAGTTCCCCTCATCACCTGTGATGGTCGACTCGCTTCAACCAGTGGACATGAAGCCACCATCGAATTGTTCGCGCATCGATGATCGCTGAGTCGCGGTACACGCGGCGGAACCAATTGATCAGTGCTCGATTCGCGAGCTACTAGCCCGGCCCCCATCCGCTCTCGACAGGAGCATGGAACGGATGGAAGATCAGCTCGCGTGACGCCTGAGATGGTCGTCCAGCTTGGCTGCCAGCTCGTAGATCTGAGACCCGAGCTGTCTACCCTGATCCTCAACCCCAAAAGTCAGTCCGTCGATGCGCCCCGAGAGGCCGTCGATCCGGGAGTCAAGACGAACTCCAAGGGAGTCGATGCGAGCTCCCAGGGGGTCGAAGCGAGCTCCCATGGAGTCGATGCGAGCTCCCATGGAGTCGATGCGGTTTCCTAGGTAGAAGAGCGACCCCACAAGGGTTGCGGCCAGAAGACCGATCGCCGTCCATGCCTGAGCTTCCATGACGTCAAACTTATCAGGAGGCTGCGACAGAAAGCAGCGCGGAGGCCATAGCGTTCGTTTCGCCAACCGGATCGGTGCGCGAACCGCCCCGGGCTCTTCTTTCAGTCCGTCGCCTCTGCGTATCGGCTCTCGTCGACGACCAGCCGCCAGTAGCCGGACTGGGGTGGCGCGGCACGAATGTCTTCGAAATCGAATGTGAGAATCGGCAGCTCATGACGTTCGGCGTACGCCATGACGGAGGCATCGACGAGCCCAAGGTCTACACGCTTGGGGTTAGTGGAGCTGCCGGGAATCGAACCCGGGTCCTCCGATCTCTGGGCAGGCCTTCTACGAGCGTAGCTCGCGGTTGGGATTTCGGCGCCTGTCGGCCCGCGAGCAGCAGCGGCCGGCGCCTAGCTCGGAGAGGTGTCCCGCTCGGCGCGCCGAGCGCGCCCCAAGCGGTAAGCCTGCTTCATGACGCCGGATCCCCAGGCCGCAGGCGGAGCCCAAGGCCGGCGTCGCTGTTAGTTAGGCAGCGAGTGCGTACTCGTTAGAGTCAGCAGTTGTTGTTTTTCCGAGCGGTTTAGCGAGGTGACCCGGAACCTCGGCTCGCTTCTCCTACCTCGATCAATCAGAGTCGATACCAGTTCAGCCCCTGTGCAGTTGTCAATGATCCAGACGGCGCTATATTTTTCAGGCGTCTGTAACCTTTCATCAACCGAGCCGGGGGGTCTGATATTCCACGTCCGGCGCCCTGGGTCCAGGTCAGCGACGGCGGCCAAGCTGTCGCCGCATGTGTCGTTCGGCATCCCGGCCCGCCTCTGTAGCTCGTTTGTCGTACAGCTTCTTGGGCGTTCCCGTGGCGATCTCGGCCTTGACGAGACCGTCCCTGAAATAGAGGCGCAACGGCACCAGTACCCGCCCTCCCTGCGACACCTTCACGTCCAGCCGCGCTATCTCACCTCTGTGGAGCAGGAGCTTGCGGGGCCGCAACGGATCGTGATTGGCGCGGTTGCCGAACTCGTACGGGTTGATGTGACATTGCAGGAGCCACGCCTCTCCTCCCCTGATCGCAGCATAGGCGTCCGCCATACTGACTCTTCCCTCGCGACAGGACTTGACCTCGGTCCCGGTAAGGGCGAGGCCGGCTTCAACGGTGTCTTCGATGCTGACGTTGAAGCGGGCCTTGCGGTTCTGGGCGATGAGCTTCGTTCCCGTTTCCTGCCCTTTGCTCATCGGCGCACACTAACCCTGGGCCCCGGCCGAGGAGACTACGATGCCCCTCAGGATCTCGATCGCTCGATCGCGTTGGATATCGGGAGCCGCGTTCACGACGACGTCGGGAGCCACTCCTTCGCCGTCGATGTCGGTTCCATCGGGAGTTACGTAGGCGGCGGTAGTCAACTTCAGTGCAGAAGCGTCACGGAGAGGGACCACCTCTTGCACCGACCCTTTCCCATAGGTGCGGGTTCCCACGATGAGTGCGCGATTGCGATCCTGCATCGCTCCGGCGACGATCTCCGATGCGCTCGCAGAGCCCTCGTTGACCAAGACCACCACCGGAAGATCCTCGAACGCATCGCCCTCTGCGTTGTAGACGACGTCGGGCTCGGACTTCTCCCTGTAGGACACGATTGCGCCGTCTTCGATGAAGACACTCGCGACGTTGACGGCCTCGCTGAACAAACCGCCGCCGTTGTCACGAAGATCGAGCACAACGCCTTCGGCGCCGTCGGACCGGAGCTGATCCACCTGCCGCCGGACTTGCCGTCCCGCACCGCGCGCAAAGCCGTACAAACGAATGTAACCAAGGTCGTCGGCATCGGTCATGCGTGCGAGAAGATTGGGCAGTTCGATGGACTTGCGCTTGATGGCAAGGCTGACGGATCTCCCCGAGCGGTCCAGCTCGAGATTCACGCTGGTTCCTTCAGGGCCCTTGATGCGTTGAACGGCTTGGTCGGTGCTCAGCCGGTTGACGTTCTCGCCGTCGATGCTCTTGATAATGTCTCCATGCTTCAGTCCGGCCGTGCGCGCCGGGGTTGACGGCAGCACAGAAACGATCTCGAGTTGCCGATTCTTGGACTTGAGCCAGACTCCGATACCCGAGAACTGTCCCGCCGTGAGCTCCTGAAAAGAGCGGTAGCCCTCAGGCGAATAGAAGAGGGCGTAGGGATCATCTCTATCTCGTAGCACCCCCACCATTCCCCGCACTGCTCCACGTGTGAGAGATTCGTCGCTTGGTGGGTCGACGGCCGAAGAACGGATCTTCCGGTACGCATCTCCTATCACCGAAAGTTGTGCGTCATCGCCTGAGCCGTCGGGGTTCCCGCCCGCATCACCACCCATGAAGTAACCAAGCGAGAACGCAGCAAAAATCACCAGGGCACTTGCAAGCACGACGCCAACAACCCTTTGTGATGGGCGCATATGCGAAAGCCTAATGCTTCGTTGGGCAGGAAGCACCGGCACCAAGCAGACGCCGGTGACCTGCGCGAGAGGACGCCATCGGGTTGGCGTTCAGCTCAAGTACGGCATCGGATCGACGGGAGTCCCGTTCACCCGCACCTCGAAGTGCAGGTGCGGCCCTGTGCAGTAGCCGGTGCACCCGACTGAGCCCAACACCTCGCCGCGAGTCACCTGTTGTCCGGACACTGCCGCAAAGGCGGACAGATGATTGTAGGTCGTCGCTATCCCGCCGCCGTGATCCACCACGATCGCATTCCCGTATCCGCCCATGGCGCCGGCGAAGACAACGGTCCCCAGGTCCCCCGCAACTACCGGCGCGCCGTAGGCTGCGCCGATATCGATTCCCGCGTGAAGCCTCAGATCGCCGAAAATCGGATGGACCCGGTAGCCGAAGGGGGAAACCACCGCTCCGGCCGTCGGCCACATGAACCTGGCTCCGGCCACAACCGGGCTTGCCACCGTCGGGCCGCCTGTCTGGGCCTGGTCGGCGCGCCGCGCCGCACGAGCCGCAAGCAGGGCCTCTATCTGGTTGGAATCCTCGACCAGCTGATCCTCCAGGGAGCGGAGGCGGCCGCGGGAACCCTCGACCCGGTCCAGCAGGGCTCTCTTCTCGGCCATAGCCGACTCCAACCGCGCCGTGGCGGCCGCCCGTTGTGACCGGATGGTCTCCAGCGCCGCACGGTCGCTCTCGAGCCTTGTCTTCCCTGCGGCGATTGCCTCCTTCTGGTCTTCGATCAGCTTCCGCCGGACCTCGGTCGACTCCTTCAGGCCTTCGATCTCCTGCAGCGTCTCGGTGTCGGAGTTCATGGCCGATTCGTAGTAGGCGTAGCGGTCGACGAGGTCGGTGACGCTCTGGGAGGTGAGGAAGCCTTCGACGTAACCCACGGGCCCGGCCATGTACGCCGCCACGGCTCGGTCGGTGAAACGGTCGATGCGTGCCGCCAGCTCATCCGAGAGGTCGTCGAGCTGGCTCAACAGGAGGGTGAGCCGGGCCTGGGCGGCGCGCAGCTCGGCGTCGAGGGCTTCGATCCGGCTGTTGAGGCCGGTCAGGTCCTTGTCCAGGGCCGCTATCACCCTCTCCTGAAAGCCCCGTTCCTCGTCGAGTCGATTGAGCCTCCTGGACAGACCGGTGCTCCGGGCTCCGAGCACCTCGAGGCGGCGATCGACCCCCCGGCGCCTTTCCTCGATGGTCCGCAAACGGTCTCGTGGCCCTGCGGTTGCTTGAACCGCAAGCGCCGGAACCAACAGGCACAGGACCAGCACGAGTTTGACCCCCGTCATGGGGCGGGACAGTGGGTTATTCCTGGAGGGCAAAAGCATCAGGGATAAACATAAGAGAACAACTAGCTCAGCGCCAACACTGAGAACGGCGGATTGGACCTCATCCACAGGGAATCGGTCATGACGGAAGCGCCTTTAGCCCCCCGGCAGGCCCGTGAGGCAGCCGATCGGCATCACCTGTTGCCCGGCGTGTCCCCGTCCGCCTGCTTAGACCTGGAGGAACCGCCTGGTGGCCATCCCCGAGCCCACCAACCCGACTCCCGTGCCCACGGCCACGAGAGCAGCCACCACCGTCATCAGCTCCCTGTTCGAGAAGTTGAAGGCCGGCGCCAGGAACGGGACGGCCTGAGCCAACCTCGTAAACAACAATGCGTCGGCAAACCACACGATTCCCGCTGCGAGCAGCGCACCCAATAGAGCGGCTACCAGCCCTTCGAGCATGAAGGGAATCCGGATAAACCAGTTGGTTGCCCCCACCAGCTTCATGATGCCGATCTCTTCGCGACGCGCATAGATGCCGAGCCGAATCGTATTCGCAATCAAAGCGGCTGACGCGACCATCAAGATCACCGACAGCACCAGGGTAACCGTCCTCAACAGCGTGTTCACCTGCAGAAGACGCCTGATGATCTCGCCGCCAAAGCGCACCTCGTCGACCCCCGCCGCCCCCTGGATACGCGCGGCAACCTCTTGAGTGTACTGCGCGTCGGTCAGGGCGATCCGAAGAGAGGCCGGAAGTGAGTCCGGCGACAGAGCCTCGTACAGTTGAGGGGTATCCGCATAGGTCTCTTTGAACTCTTCGTAAGCTTGGGCCTTGGAAACATAGGTGACGTCCTTCACCTCGGGCATCTGGGCTACCTCGGTCTCGAGGGCTTGAATCTCGCCGCTGCTGGCATCGTCTCTGAGGAAGGTTGAGATCTCCACCTTGGCCTCCCAGCTGTTGGTCACATTGCCGACCACCATCCCAAGAATCTCGACTCCGCCCAGCAGCAGCAGCGAGATGGCGACCGTTGAGGTGGCAGCCACGGCCATCAACGCGTTCCGCCTCAGGTTGTTCACCGTCTCCGAAAGGAAGTAGCGGATCTTCATGTGCCCACTCCGTAAATGCCGTGGGTCTGATCGCGAACGACGCACCCATCTTCGAGCTCGATTACGCGGCGGCGCATCGAGTCGACCACTGCATGATCATGGGTTGCCATAACCACAGTCGTCCCCGTGCGGTTGATCCGGTCGAGCAACCGCATGATGCCAATCGACGTTGCAGGGTCTAGATTGCCGGTAGGTTCGTCGGCGAGGAGAATTAATGGCCGATTGACGAAGGCGCGTGCTATGGAAACACGTTGTTGCTCGCCGCCGGAAAGCTCGTCGGGATAACGGCTCAATTTCTCCCCCAGCCCCACGAGCTCGAGTATCTGGGGCACTTGCCTTGCGATGATGCTTCTGTTCTTGCCGATCACCTGTAGCGCGAATGCGACGTTCTCGAATACCGTCTTGTTCGGGAGCAGCTTGAAGTCCTGAAAGACGCAGCCGACATTCCGCCTCAGAAAAGGGACGCGCCAGCGCGGGAGAGTGGCAAGGTTCTTGCCGGCAACGTGGAGCTCACCGCCGGTGGGCTCTTCTTCCTTTGTGATCAGCTTGAGGAACGTCGACTTTCCCGAGCCGGACGGGCCGACGATGAAGACGAACTCACCTTTGGTCAGCTCGATTGACACATCATGCAGGGCGCGCGACCCCATCCTGTAGTCCTTTTCGAGGCTTATGGCTTCGATCATCGCTTCGGGCAGCCAACGCTCATATGCGATCTCTCTCCAACTCTCGATGGCAGCCCGTAAGACTAGCCGCCCAACAGCCTAAAATCCAGGGTTGCCCTGCACCATCGGTGCGGCGTGGTTGAGCTGCGCCTTTCGCTTCAGCTCGGCCTGAATGAAACGGTCGATATCCCCGTCCAACACCGCTTGCACGTTGCCTGTTTCGACCTGATTACGGTGGTCTTTGACCATCTGATACGGATGCAGCACATATGACCTTATCTGAGAGCCAAACCCGATCTCCATCTTGTCCCCAGACAGCGCCCTGAGCTCATTCTCCTGCTCCAGCCTGGCCCGCACGAGCAACCGCGATTTGAGTATCCGCATGGCGACTGCACGGTTCTGCATCTGTGACCTCTCGTTCTGGCAGGAGACGACGATCCCGGTGGGAAGATGCGTTATTCGGACTGCAGAGTCGGTGACGTTCACGTGCTGGCCCCCAGCCCCCGAGGACCTGTAGGTGTCGATCCGCAGGTCGTCCGGTGCAACCGGTACGTCTTCTGCCTCGGCAACCTCGGGGGTGACGTCCACCGAAGCAAAGGAGGTGTGGCGCCGCTTGGCGGCATCGTACGGCGAAATGCGCACGAGGCGGTGGACCCCCCGCTCTTGTGACAGCAGGCCATAGGCATTGCGGCCTTCGATGGTGAGGGTGGCGCTCTTGATGCCCGCCTCCTCGCCGGGGGTCATCTCCCGAAGGGTGGACTTGAATCGCTTACGCTCCCCCCACCGCAGATACATGCGAAGGAGCATGTCGGCCCAATCCTGAGAGTCGGTGCCCCCCTCACCGGCATGTACTTCGATGATGGCCGGGCCCGCATCGAACTCTCCGCTCAGGAGCGCGACTACCTCGAGCGAGGCGATCTCGGATTCCAGCCTATCGAGCTCGCCGGCCGATTCGTCCGCGGTTGCCTCGTCGCCCTCGGCCGTCGCCAACTCCCACAGCACTTTGGCGTCTGCGGTTCGGCTCTCGAGGCGAGAATAAGCCGTCACGTCCTCAGACAGCCTCGAGAGCTCTTCCATCGCCCTCTGCGCCTTGCCGGGATCATCCCAGAAGCCCGGCTCGGCCGAGGTGGCCTTCAGGGAAGCTATGCGTTCCTGCTTTCGGGCGAGGTCAAAGGTACTCCTTGATCTGATGGAGCTTGCCTTCGATTGCCGACACCCGTGGGCCTAGATCCTCCATGGCCCCAGGTTAAAGCCCGCGCGTGGTCTCCAACGGTAAGGCTGGAGACTCCCATTCCCCCGATACCGGAGCGCCGCTCAACCTCGGAGCCTTGGCTGCCGATTTCTGGAAGATGACTGTGGACCCAGAAGTGCTGACCAGAACCACGCCCACTCTCGGTGAGATCCTGTCTCGAGACGGCATCCGGTCCGTCTACCAGCCCATCGTCGACATCGCCTCGAATTCGGTGACCGGCTACGAAGCCCTGTCGCGCGGGCCGGCGGGAACCTCCCTGGAGAGCCCGCTGGCGCTGTTCGGGCAGGCGCGCAAAGAAGGGCGGCTCACCGACCTCGACTGGGCCTGCCGTGCGGCCGCGCTCCGAGGAGGCCTCGACAGCCTCTCTCCACCCCTTAGCTTGTTCCTGAACATCGAGCCGGCCGCTTCGGCTCGGGTACCCGATCAGTTCAAGGGGCTATGGCGACTCGCCGGGAAATCCTCGAAGGTGATCGCCGAGATCACCGAGCGCGCCCTCACCGACGACCCGGCTGCCTTGCTCCGCACCGTCGCCGGTCTCAGGGAGCTCGGCTGGGGTATCGCCCTCGACGACGTCGGAGCGGATCCCCGCTCCTTGGCCATGCTCCCGTTCCTGCATCCCGACGTGATCAAGCTCGATCTCAGGCTGATCCAGGACCGTCCGAGTGCGAACATCGCCCAGGTCGTCCACGCCGTGCTGGCTGAGGTGGAGCGCAGCGGCACGGCCGTCCTCGCAGAAGGCATCGAAACTCATGAACATCTCCTGACGGCCCTGGCGATGGGCGCCACCCTCGGCCAGGGGTGGCTGTTCGGGCGCCCGGGACCATTGCCCGACACCGCTTCGCCGCCAGGGTCCGGGTTGTCCATCTCGACCGGCGCTGAGCCGCCCCCCGGAGGGGCCACCCCTTTCGACATCATGAGCCTGAGGCGGCCGGTTCGCCGGGGAACCAAGGGCATCCTCCTGATGATGTCCAATTATCTCGAACGGCAAGCCGGGGCAATCGGAGAGGCGCCGGTCGTCATGAGCACCTTCCAGGAAGCGGGGCGCTTCTCGACACGGCTCAAGAAGCGATACTCGCGGCTGGCCGGATCGTCGCCATTGATTGTCGCATTCGGCAGGGGAATCGAACCGACGCCCGCCCCCGATGTGCGGGGTACCGATCTGTCACCCGGCGACCCGCTGGCCGACGAATGGGTTGTCGCAGTGATCGGAGCTCACTTCGCAGCGAGCTTCGCGGCCCGGGATCTGGGGGACGAGTGGTGCCCGGACCTGGAGCGGCGCTTCGATTACTGCCTGTCCTACGACCGCTCGGTGGTGGAACGGGTCACCTCCAGCCTGTTGGCGAAGACGTTGGCCGTCCCCGGGAACCCGCAAGCAAGTTAAGGGAAGAGTGGGGGCCGAGTCGAGGCCCCCACTCCACCTTGTCCCCCCGGGCTTCCCCTGAAAGCCCGTCCCCTCCCCCGGCCGTCCAGACCGCCCGCCGTGAGCTTCCCAAGCCCCCGCCTAACCCGGCGCCCCCCACTCGTGCCTCAGATCCCGTCCCGGTTGGCGTTAGGCGTTACCCCACGGATCCGTCCGGCCGTTCCCGGTCTCCCGGTCTCCCGGCCGACAGCGGAGCGTCATCCGATTACGCTCTGTGGCCGGCTTGGGCTACTCATTGTAGCCGAATTGTCTGGAAACAAAACCCATATTTGCTCTTCATTGGCGTTAGCTTTTCTGGTCCATCCGGGTGCTTCGTGCCTCGCGCCGGAAAGCCGACCTTTAGGCTTCGGAGCGCTCCGTCGGGAGGGCCATCGCCCCCGGCCGCCCGTGACACAGCTTGTACTTCTTCCCGCTGCCACAGGGACAGGGTGCATTGCGGGGGATCTTCTCCGACACCGCCTGTTGAATCTCGATCCCTCCGTCCTCAGGGGCACCGTCCCCAGGGCCCGCGCCGCCATCTCCGTCCGGACCCACGTTCATCTGAGCCATCGGAACGGCGCGCCGTTCCTCTCGCAGCCTGGTGGGTTCGGAGGCTCGCCGATCCTCCGCCTGAACGGTCTCGATGTGGAAGATGTAGCGGGCAAAATCTTCTTTGATCGCGAACTGCATCCGCCCGAACATCTCGAAGCCCTCGCGTTGGTACTCGACCAGCGGATCGCGCTGAGCCATGGCGCGCAGACCGATCCCCTCCTGCAGATAGTCCATCTCGTAGAGGTGGTCACGCCACCGATTGTCGATGACCGAAAGCAGAACCAGACGTTCGATCTCGCGCAGCCGATCGGTTCCCAGCTCACTCTCCCGCGCTTTGTAGGTGTCGACGGCTTCGGCCAGGAACGACTCGACCACCTCGTCGTATGTCACGGTCTCGGGGTCGAAGTCCCCGGCCGCCAGCTTCGAAGGGTGAATCTCGTGAATTCGGGAGATCAATTGCTCCCAATCCCAATCCTCTGGAGGGAGATCTGGATTTGCGTTCTCTGACACAGCAGATTCGATGACGTCGGTGATGAGCTCGAGGGTCTGGTCGTGCAGGTCTTCGCCCAACAGAATGCGCCGACGTTCTGCGTAGATTATCTGTCGCTGCTTGTCCATGACCTCGTCGTACTTCAAGACGTTCTTGCGGATCTCGAAGTTCATGCCCTCTACCTGTGTCTGCGCACGCTCGATAGCCTTGGAGACCATCTTGGCCTCGATGGGCACGTCCTCGGGAATCTTGAGCTTGTCCATCATTCCCGCAATTCGGTCGGACGCAAAGAGACGCATGAGGTCATCCTCGAGCGAGAGATAGAACCGGCTCTCTCCGGGATCACCTTGACGCCCCGACCGGCCGCGCAGTTGATTGTCGATGCGTCGAGACTCGTGACGTTCGGTGCCTAGAACGTAGAGGCCACCGGCTTCGAGCACCTTCTCTCGCTCGGCCGCGCAGTGTTCCCTGAACTTCTCGTACAGCGACGTGTACTGAGCCTCGTAGACGGCACGATCCTCGTCCGAGTAGTCATCCAGCAGGTACTTGTCGTTGTCCCATCCCGCTATCGCCATCTCCTGGCGGGCCATTCCCTCAGGGTTGCCTCCGAGGATGATGTCGACGCCTCGGCCGGCCATGTTGGTAGCGACGGTTATTGCTCCGAGGCGGCCGGCCTGGGAAACGATAGACGCCTCCTTTTCGTGATGCTTTGCATTCAAGACCGTGTGAGGCACACCGCGCTTTGCCAGGATGCGCGACAGATGCTCGGATTTCTCGATGGAGACTGTGCCGATCAATACGGGCTGGCCCTTCTCGTATCGTTCGGCGAGGTCGTCCGAAACGGCCGCCCACTTCGAGTCGAGTGACTTGTAGATCAAATCCTGTTCGTCGGCCCGAACCATGGGGCGGTTGGTTGGGATCTGTGCCACTTCCAGCTTGTAGATATGGCCGAATTCCGCCGCCTCGGTTTGGGCGGTGCCCGTCATACCGGCAAGCTTCTCGTACATACGGAAGAAGTTCTGCAGAGTGATGGTGGCAAGAGTTTGGTTCTCCTGATTGATGGCAACGCCTTCTTTTGCCTCGATTGCCTGATGGAGCCCCTCGGAATAACGGCGGCCCGGAAGTATGCGGCCCGTAAACTCATCCACGATCAGCACTTCACCGGACTTCACCATGTACTCGTCGTCGCGCTTGTAGAGCTCCTTGGCCTTCAGAGCGGCGGCCAGATGATGGACCATGTCGACATTGACGTGATCGTAGAGATTTTCGAGTCCGAGGATTTCTTCCACACGCGCGACGCCCTCTTCGCTGACGGCGACGGTGTGCTTCTTCTCGTCCACCTCGTAATGCTCGTCTCGCCGGAGACGTGGCGCAATGCCGGCGAACTGCTTGTACCACTTCGTGCTCTCCTGGACTGCTCCCGAGATGATCAGGGGAGTCCTCGCCTCATCGACGAGGATCGAGTCCACCTCGTCGACGATCGCGTAATAGTGACCTCGCTGCGTCATGTCGGCGATATCGGTGATCATGTTGTTGCGGAGGTAATCGAAGCCAAACTCGTTGTTGGTGCCGTAGGTGACGTCGGCTTCGTAAGCGGGCTTCCGCTGCAAAGGTGACATCTCACCCTGGATGATGCCGGTCTCCAGCCCCAGGTATCGGTAGATCTGACCCATCCACTCGGAGTCGCGCTTGGCCAGGTAATCGTTGACGGTAACGACGTGGACGCCCTCTTCCCAGAGAGCATTCAGGTAGACGGCGAGGGTTGCGGTAAGAGTCTTTCCCTCACCGGTTTTCATCTCGGCGATCCATCCGCGATGAAGGGCCGCACCGCCAACCAGCTGTACGTCGAAGTGCCGCTGCCCGATTGAGCGATCGGCAGCCTCCCTGGTAGCGGCGAAGGCCTCGGGGAGGAGATCGTCGAGGTCGGCGCCATGATCCAGTCGCTCCTTGAACTCACCGGTCTTGGCCCGCAAGGCGGCATCGTCGAGAGCGCGAAATTCCTCCTCCAGCGCGTTCACCGGTTCGACGACGGCCGACAGCGCCTTTAGCTTCTTGCCTTCTCCTGCTGAAAGAATCTTCTTGAGCATCGATTCATTATGGACGTCGTTCGGGCCAAACGTCATACCCCACGGCCACCGATAAGAGGGCCACCGCGGCACCGCCGTGACGGCCCGTGACCGGAGGAGGTCGGGGGGACTTGGTCACCTCCCGCAGGGGGGCCGTGCCCTTCCGCCCCGGGATGTCACACCCCTCGTTTACATAGAGTCAATGCGCACGTGGGGTGGCAACCGTGGGTTGGGGACTACTCATTTCCTGGGGGCTGAGGCCTGCGCCGGCTGCGGGTCCAGAGGGGGAGTCCTGTGCACAGACTGCCGGTCGCGACTGTCGCATCCGCTGCAGGACGCGCAGGTTCCCGGCGTGAAGCAGGTGCTGGCGCCCTGGGACTATGCAGGAGCAGCGCGGAGCCTGATCCTGGCACTCAAGCTGAGAGGCAGGCGATCGGCCGCCGAACCGTTGGCGGATGCGATGGCCGGGGAGGCGCGTGCCCGGGGCCTGGAGGGCGTGGCGATCGCCTGGGTTCCCGGGCACCCTGCCGACACCCGGTTGCGGGGCTACGACCATGCCGAGGTTCTCGCCGCGCAGGTCGGGGCGCGCCTCGGCCTCCCGGTCCTTCGGCTGCTCCGGAGGGCGGGGCCTCGGCGCGCCGACCAGACGGCCCTGGGCAAACAGGACCGGTGGACGAATCTAGAGGGCGCCTTCCTCGCCCGCGATCACCGGGCCGGCGTGGTGATCGTCGACGACCTCGTGACCACGGGCGCCACCGCAGGCGCCTGCAGTGAGGCTCTCCGGAACGCAGGCACCGACACGGTCGAGGTCCTGGCCGCCTGCTACGTGCCTTCCTCCCAGGATGCCAGGTAGGCCTTCTGTACAGAGGTCAGCTCGTCGATTCGAACCCCCATCGTCTCGAGCTTCAGGCGCGCCACTTCGCGGTCGATGTCGTCGGGCACGTTGTAGACCTTCTTCTCGAGGGTGGGCCCACTGGTCGCGAGCCATTCACAGCTCAACGCCTGGTTGGCGAAGGACATATCCATCACCGCAGCAGGGTGGCCCTCGGCGGCGGCGAGATTGACCAGGCGCCCCTCGGACAGGACGTAGACCTTCCTGTCGCCCTCCAGCGAGAACTCATCGACCTCTTGGCGGACGCGCCGAACCCCGGATGCCATAGCGCGAAGGGCGTTGAGGTCGATCTCGATATCGAAGTGGCCCGCATTAGCCAGGATCGCGCCGTCCTTCATGAGCTCGAAGTGCTCTCCGCGCAGGACATGCTTGTTGCCTGCCACCGTGATGAAGATGTCCCCCTGAGCCGCTGCTTCCGCACCGGGTAGCACGCGAAACCCGTCCATGGCCGCCTCCAGAGCACGGAGCGGCTCGACTTCGGTAACCACCACATCGGCGCCCATGCCCTTGGCTCTGCTCGCAACCCCGCGCCCGCACATCCCGTAGCCGCAAACGACCACCGTCCGCCCGGCGAAAAGCACGTTCGTTGCGCGTATTACGCCGTCGATGGCCGACTGGCCGGTGCCGTAACGGTTGTCGAAAAGGTGCTTGGTCATTGCGTTGTTGACGCTGACTACCGGGTAGCCGAGCACACCCGCAGCCTCCATGGCGCGTAAGCGGATTACGCCGGTGGTTGTCTCCTCGGTGCCTCCGATGATGTCCACCAACTGATCGGAGCGCTGCTGATGCAGCATCGACACAAGATCACCGCCATCGTCCATCGTTATCATCGGCTTGCGATCGAGGACCGCTTTGATGTGCGAGTAGTAACGCGCTTCGTCGACCCCCCTGATTGCGTAGACGGAGATGTCGTAAGCAGCCACCAAACCGGCGCTCGTGTCGTCCTGCGTCGACAGCGGATTGGAGGCACACAAGGCCACATCGGCACCGCCGGCAGCAAGGGTGCGTGCGAGGTTCGCGGTTTCGGTGGTGACGTGCAGACATGCGGCAATCGTCACGCCTTCGAGCGGCCGCTCCTTTTCGAATCGCTCTCGTATGCGCGTCAAGACGGGCATCTGGCGATCGGCCCACTCGATCTTCAGGCGGCCCTCATCGGCCAGTGAGAGGTCTAAGACATCGGCATCCACCATCGGGGAGCTCCTTAGTCGGCTAATTGTCCTCGAGCTCGCTTTTCAGCATCTCGATTGCTTCCACGGGCCCAGGGTCGACCCCGTACCCTAATCCAAGGTACACGGCCGCAAGCTGGGTAACGAGCGCGAAGGAAAGAAGACGGGCGAGGCGCGATCTTCCCTCGGAGCAGACCTCGACGACATCGGAGACGTGCCCGGCGACAACCTTGGCCGTTGCCGGAAAACGCAAAGCGACCCGCTTGTCTTCGTAGGGGTCGCGCAGGAGCACGAGGACGAAGTTTGCGGACGTCATTTCCCCCAGGCGATTCCACCCGACAATCTCATTGTGGTTGAGCTCGGGAAGGACGTTGTAGAAGGCCGGGGTCTTGCCGTACTCGTTGAGGTCGGTCTTGAATCGTTGGGCGGCGACTGCACCCACGCCGTAGCCTCCGTAGATCACCGGAATCTTGCCGTACAGGCGTCCGGCGAGCGTTTTGGCAGGGTTATCGCCGGACGGTACGTCGCGCCTGCATACGGCGGCGATGGCGTCCAGCACCTCCAACGACTCGGCCATCTCCTCGGTCATATCCGGGGCCAGCTGCATCTTTCGGAGGGTTCCCAAAAGACAAAGGCACAGATAACCGAGAGAGGCGCGCGGCTGCAGGCCTCCGGGGATTCGCACGAGCGCTGCGCCTCGGTCGCGGCCCATTGTCATCAGCGCTCCGCCCGAGGAGATGATGACGATCCTGGCTCCTCGCCCGGATGCGTCCTCGAAGGCGGCAAGAGCTTCCTCGGTTTGGCCGGAGTACGACATCACGAACACACAGGTATTGCGCCCCACCCATTCGGGAAGAGGGCCGTAGCCCTTGACCACCCGCCACGGGAGGGGGAAACGGGGCTCGACCACCGCTTGTGCCAAGTCACCCGAGATGCCCGAACCGCCCATGCCGACAACCAGGATGGAGTCGACGCCGGCGCCGCTCGGAAGACCCTCTGTGGTGTCTGCTATTCGCCACGCCTCGCGGCACTGCCGGGGAAAGGCCTCGACGTCGTCGAGAATGCGCAGTGAGTCAAGTTCCGCTATCGCCCCGACATCGTCGAGGTCGATCAAGGCCTGGCGGCCTCGTCGATGAGCATGATGGGGATGTCATCCCTGACCGGATAGCGATACTTGCACTCGCCGCGGCACACGATGAGGGCTTCGGCAGGCAGATACTCGATCTCTCCGTGGCAGTTTGGACAGGCAAGTATCTCGATGAGGCGCTGATCGACAGCCATCACTCCTCTTTTCTGATCACGGAAAGAACCTCTTGCACCTTGTCGTCTTTCAGGTCATTCGTCCGAGCCTCGAGGTTCAGTCGCAGAAGCGGTTCGGTATTGGAAGGGCGCGCATTGAACCACCAGTCGTCGAACTCCACGGTCAGGCCGTCGGCCCGGTCCTGGCTCCCGGCACGATATGCCTCGGCCAGCTTCTCGATCATGGCTTCCTGATCGTCGACCTCCGAGTTGATCTCGCCCGATGCGAAGTAACGGTTAAAGGGTTCGAGGGTCTGAGACAGCGGCATCGAGGCGACGGACATGCCTTCGAGCACCAACAACGCGGCGATCATCCCGGAATCGGCCCGGTAGTTGTCCCGGAAATAGTAGTGGCCCGAGTGCTCCCCGGCGAAGGCAGCGCCCGTCTCGGCCATCAACGCCTTGATGTACGAGTGGCCGACTCGCGCTCTAATCGGCTTCCCGCCGTTCTCGTCGATGACCTCTGGAACCGCCCAGGAGCTGATGAGATTGTAGATGATCGGCTGCCCCGGATACTTCTCGAGCACCCGTTCGGCCACCATCGCGGTCGTGAGCGAGCCCGATACGAGCTCACCTCTCTCGTCCACCAGGAAAATGCGATCGGCGTCGCCGTCGAACGCGATGCCGACATCACAACCTTTGTCCCGCACCAGTTGCTGGAGGTCGGCAAGGTTCGACTCTTCGATGGGATTAGCCGGGTGGTTCGGGAAGGTGCCGTCCAGGTCGAAGTAGAGGGGCTGGACCTCGAATGGGAGGGGGCCGAAGGTGATCGGCACCGTCACGCCGGCCATTCCGTTTCCGGCGTCGATGGCGACCTTCAGAGGCCGGAGCGCTTCTTCGTCCACGAACGAGCGGCAATGCGCCGCATACTCCTCGAGAATGTCGACTTCCTCGACCGTCCCCGGGGGGGTTTCCCGAGGAGCGGGCTCGGCGGACTCGGCGGACTTGCGGATCTCGGCCAGACCGGAGTCGACTCCGATCGGCACCGCCTCCGCGCGACACAGCTTCAGACCGTTGTATCGAGCCGGGTTGTGTGATGCGGTGAACATTGCGGCCGGTGCGCCGAAATGGCCGGACGCGAAGTAGCAAGCATCGGTGGAGACAAGCCCCAGGTCGAGGACGTCTGCTCCGGCGGCTGTGACCCCCTCGATGAACGCCTTTGCGAGCGACGGAGAAGACATCCGCATGTCGCGGCCCACGGCGAGACGATCCGACTCGACGAATGCGGCGAATGCGGCTCCGATGGAGCGCGCCACATCCTCGTCGAGCTCGTCGGGGTACACGCCCCTTATGTCGTAGGCCTTGAAGATTGAAGCTAGATCTCGGGACACGGCCGCATCCTAACTGCGCCCGCCCGAGTCACGTCCGCCTCACAAGCCACAATAGTTAGCCTCGAAACGTTGACGGGGCGGCCCGGGACTGAAACCATCGGGACCATGAACGAGCAGCTCGTAGCCGAAGAAGCCGGGTGGCGCACCCAGGCGTCCTGCCTGGACTACCCGGCGCTGCTCTTCTTCGGGGTGGACGACTCCGAAGCGCCGGCCGAGCGTCGGGTGCGGGAGGAGAAAGCCAAGCGCGTGTGCCGCATCTGCCGGGTCCGGCAGGAATGTCTCGAGTATGCCCTTCAGGCCAGAGAGCCGTACGGGATATGGGGAGGGCTCACAGAGCTGGAGCGCAAGGCGCGTCTTCGCAGCCGAGCCGTATAAAGGCACCGGACGTGCCGGATGACCGAGTCGGGGCACTTCTCGTTGCCGAAAGAACTCTGGCCCGGATCAGGTCACGTGGCGCCGGTGAGGTCATTCGGCTTGTCGGCGCCCGCCTCGAGGAGGCAGTGGGGTCGGGGGACACACTGGTGGTGCTCAGTCTCGCCGTTGAGATCCAGCCGAGTGAACGCGAAGGTTGCGTGTTCCGTTCTGCGACAGCCGACGACGGTGACCTCTACGCCCGAGACATAGGCACCGACTCCCGCCGCAGCTTCAGGGCGAGACTGTCCCCCACGACATCCTGTTTTGTCGTCGAATCGAACGGCCGTCTCGTGCACGCGACGTGGGTGACGACCTCGGGGGCCTGGACTCGCGAGTTGAGGAGCTACATACGCCCACCCGACCGAGACGCCTATGTCTACGAGTCCTTCACCCGTCCGGAGGTCCGAGGCAGGGGGGTCTACCCCTTTGCGCTGCGGCGGATCGCCTCCGACGCCGCCGGGCGCGGCCTGAACAAGCTCTGGGTCGCGGTCGAAGCCGGCAACCCGAACTCGCTGCGGGCGGTATCCAAAGCGGGTTTCCGCCCGGTTCTGAGACTGGAATACCGACGGCGATGGGGGCGCCTGACCGTCCGGGTCCCGGCCCCGGGCGAACCGGGCAGGGACGGCCTGCGGATCGAACGTACTTGACCCGATCCCGGCCCGGTCCGGCAGGGGAACGGGTCACTTGAAGTCGCTGCGCGCCGCCAGGTGCAGGACCTCGTCAAGGTTCAAGGTGCCGCCCTCGTGCTTCCACCACTTCTGCTCGCAGTTCCTGCAGGAGAAGAACTGAACGCTGTCCTGATCTTCGAGCCCGATGTCGATCTCGATACAGTCCTCGCCGTCGCATCTGGGACACCGCATGACACCCCTCCCTTCTAAAGGGCGGTTCGGTAGCTAATTGTAGGGATTTGACTGCGAGATGTAGTCATACCACCTTTTCGGTCTAGAGCGCCAGAGGTCATTCCCGATGCCCGGGACGGCTCCCAGAGCGGACGCGGCCCAGAGCGGACGCTTCACCACTGGGGAAGGCGCAGGGCGCCACGGAGCTCCCCCGCCCCGAGCCTGTCAGCCGGGTGGGAAAAAGTCTAGTAGCCGGTCAGAGAGACGATCGGAGTGCCGACGTCTACCTTGTCGTAGAGGTGCTCGACGTCGGACATCGCCATCCTCACGCATCCGTGCGAAGCCTGGGCCCCGAGCGAGTAGGTCGCCAGCGTCCCGTGGAACCGGATGCCCGAAGCAGACCAGTTGAGAGCGCGGGTGCCCAGAGGGTTAGATGGCCCGGGGCCGATGGACTCGGGCATGCTCGCGCCCCACCCAGTGGGGTCCGGGTTGATCCATGTCGGCATGTAGCGCTTCTCGGTCACCTCGTACAGACCGGTCGGCGTCGGATACTCAGGTTGACCTGTAGCGACCGAATAGGTGTCAACGACCTTTCCGTCTTCGTAGTGGTACAGCCGGTTCTCGCCGATGCGCACGAGCAGGACATCGTCGTAGGCCGCAGTGGTGGTCTCCGGCTTCTGGGTGTCGACGGTGAGCTGCACGTTGTCCGATCCGTTGCGGATCGCGTGGACGAGGTCCCCATGGCTCTTGCCGACCATGACTTGAACGCCCACACGATCCGGCTTGATCTTCACGAAGCCGGATGAGTAATCGAGGCTTGCGTCGACCGGCTTGCGGTCAACCTGTTGTGCAATGGTCTCGATCTTCTGGCGTGCCTGTGCCTTCGGATAGGAGATGGCGACGGAAGCCCTGAAGCTGAACTCCTCGTCTAGCCAGCGCATCCTCGCCTGCTCGACGAACGAGAGGCCACCGCCGGCGGCGACCGCTCGCCGGACCGCCGACCTGGCGTTGCTGCTTGCGCCGAGCTCTTTGGGGGTAGTCGACCAACTCTGGTCATTGTGACGGACGGTTATGCCGCGCTCGAGCTTCGGGCTTATCTCGGCCCTCACCGCCTGGAGCGCTTTCCGCGGCGTCATCCCCGACACGTCCACGCCGGCGACCGAAGCCCCCGGCAGGATGCGGCCCTCGTATGAGCTGAAGTAACTCTGTGTGCCCCGGACGACGATGAACGCTGCGGCGGCGGCGAGCAGCACAGCGACTCCCAGGACGGCCATCGTCCAAACGGCCCATCTTCGCCGGTGGGTTGTCTCTATCTGTGATGCGCTTCCCAGGGCATTCTCGGTCAAGATCAAGCTCCTCATTGGTGTGAACCCATAATCTTACGTCACTCGTCATAAGACGGCATTTCCCACCGGCCACTTTAGCGATCGTTCGTGCTCAGAGGGCAACGATCTGTCGGGTGGATCCGTTCCGGAGGGATGCGGTCCTCACAGGGTCCAAGGCACGGCAGCTCCTTAATATTCCGGTCCCCCGTTTAGACGCGTTTGCTGACGTAGGGTGCAGGCCGGCTATGGACATTCGTGAGACGATCCTCGACGCGGTCGGCCAGACACCGCTCTTGCGCCTGCGAAGAATGACGTCGGGGCTGTCTTGTACCGTCATCGCAAAGCTGGAGATGCTCAACCCGGGTGGAAGCATCAAAGACCGGATTGCGCTGACGATGATCGAAGCGGCGGAGAGAGCGGGCGACCTGAAGCCCGGCGGAACCATAGTCGAGCCCACCTCCGGTAACACAGGAGCCGGTCTGGCAATCGCGGCCGCAATCAGAGGCTACCGCTGCATCTTCACGATGCCCGACAAGATGAGTCAGGAGAAGATCTCCCTGCTCCGCGCCTACGGGGCCGAAGTCGTCATCGCTCCCACCGCCGTTCCACCCGAGTCACCCGAGTCCTATTACCGGGTCGCAGACAGACTGGCGGAGGAGATCCCCGGCGCTTTCCAACCCAATCAGTACTTCAACCAGGCCAATCCTCAGGCCCACTACGACACGACCGGGCCCGAGATCTGGAGCCAAACCGAGGGCGGCATCACCCATCTCGTGGCGGGCGTCGGGACGGGCGGCACCATCACCGGAACCGGGCACTATCTCAAGGAGCGCAAGCCAGAGCTGATCGTCGTGGGCGCGGACCCCGAGGGATCTGTCTTCTCCGGCACCCAGGCAAGGCCCTATCTCGTAGAGGGTGTGGGTGAGGATTTCTGGCCGGGGACCTTTGATCCCTCTGTCGTCGATCGCTGGGTCACCGTGAGCGACCGCGACTCGTTCGTCACGGCGCGCCGGGCAGCACGCGAGGAGGGCTTGCTGGTTGGGGGGTCGTGTGGCACGGCGCTGTGGGCTTCGCTCGAGGTGGCCCGGGAGCTGGGCCGGGATGACGTCCTCGTCGTAATCCTTCCGGACACGGGGCGCAGCTACCTTTCAAAGATCTACAACGACTCGTGGATGCTCGAGCACGGGTTCACCGAGCGGCCGGGAACCTCTGCTCGGATCGGAGAGGTGCTAACCGAGAAGGCTCGGATAGAGCCCGCCATCCCGGCACTGGTAGCGGTGCCGGCACACGAACGGGTGGGAAGTGCCATCGACAGGCTCCAGTCCTACGGCATCTCCCAGATTCCGGTCGCCAAAGGCCAGTCGCCCCAGGACCTCGCCGAGATCGTGGGGTCCATCAGCGAACGAAGCCTGCTGGACCGCGTCTTCCGGGACCGCGAGGCCATCCACCGGGAAGTGGTCGAGGTCATGGACCCGCCGCTGCCCGTCGTCCAGGCATCGTCGGGAGTAGACGAGATGTTCGCCGACCTCTCGCGCGGCGCCGAGGCCGTCATGGTACTCGACGGATCGCGCCCAACGGGTGTCTTGACGCGCGCCGATCTGCTCGAGTTCCTCGCCCATCAAAACGGATGAGGCGGGTGCGCAGGTCAGCCTTGGATCTGTTCGTCCCCTCAAGGAAGGCGACGGAACCAGATGACGGAGAGCCCGGCCCCCGCCAGCAGAAAAGCCGCCGCCGCCCCCACGAACATCACGGTTAACTCCTGCGGCTCGCGCACGGTCGAGATCGTGGTCCCGATGTCGGCGTAGATCTGCGCCAGGCCCCCGCTGGACGTCGCCGAGAACATGCGCCCTTCGGTCGCTTCGGCGATGGCCTCCAGAGTGCTCTCGCTGGGAGGCCGCGGCTGGCCTTGGGGGCCCGGGGGGGTGGCAGGGTCCCCCAATGTCACCGCGTGGATGGGGATCTCCAGCCTCCTGGCTCTTCTGGCGATCTCTTGCGGTCCACGGGCTCCCGTCGTGTTGTTACCGTCCGAGAGCAACACCACGGCCAGTGGCGGCCCCTCTCGCGGCGGCTCGTCTGGTCTCATCGCCAGAGCCTTGGCGAGGCCCTCGCCGATTGCGGTGCCGGAGGCGGTCTTGATCTCGTTCAGGGCCCGCTCGAGGGCCGCTCGATCCACCGTGGGCCGGCTCAGCACCTGGGCCCGCCCGGCGAAGGCAACTACGCCGACCCGGTACCTGGCCGGCAGCTCAGCGAGCAGGCGAACAGCCGCACGGCGCCCGGCCTCCAACCGGTTCGGCTCCACGTCCCTCGCGAGCATGGAGTTGGAGGAATCCATCACCACGACCACGATCCCCTCCTCGCGCTGCACCGCAAGGGCAGCTTCCGGCCGGGCCAGCGCCACCAGCAGCGACATCAGCCCGAGCAGGTACAGCACGGGGGGCACGTGACGCCACCGGCCGGGGGGCCGCTGCATCGCATTCGGGCTCATGGCGTCGCTGGCCCATGCGCGGCGGTAGTACAGCCTCCGGCGCTGCCAGCCGAGATATGCGATGGCTGCAACCGGCACCGCGAGGAACGCCCACAACATGGCCGGCCACTGGAAGCTCACCCGGCTACTTCACCACATCAGAGGTAAAGCGGGTTTAAGCAGGGACCTGCCTGGCGGGGCCGGCGCCGGAGACGCCCGGCATCCAGTCGGGAGGGTGCTCGTCCGCAGGTTCGTCGAGCATGGGTAGCCACAGCACGAACACCGCGCCACGGCCGGGCCGGGAAGAGACGCGCACAAATCCCGAGTGTAATTCTGCGATGCCTCTTACGATCGAGAGCCCCAGGCCACTCCCACCACTCGAGCGCGATCTCGAGCGGTCCTTGCGCCAGAAGCGATCGAAGATCCGGATCTGATCCTCGGCCGAGATGCCTTCGCCGTGATCCCGCAGCGCCACCCAGGCCCATCCGTCCATCCGCCCTGCAGAGACTGTGACTGGGGAACCTGTGGGGGCGAATTTCACTGCATTGTCCAAAAGGTTCGCAAGCGCGCGCTTGAGGGCGTCGCCGTCGCCTGCGACCGGCAGCGGCACGCCGAGATCCTTGCTTATGGTCACATCCTTGCCTCCGGCGACCGCTTCGAAATCGCCTGCAACCTCTGATGCGAGCGCCGAAAGATCGAGCCGGTCGTTGCGCATGTTGGGGGACTCGAGTCGCGCAAGCGCGAACAGATCGTCTACCAGCCGGCTCATACGGTCGGTGGCGCGTCTGACAACCAAGCCCGTCTGACGCCAATCGTCCGGCGTCGCGTTCGGGTCCGAGAGAACCACATCGACATTGGTGCGTATCACCGCAAGCGGATTGCGCAGCTCGTGCGAGGCGTCGGAAATGAAGCGGCTCTGCACCTGGAAGGCCGCATCGAGACGCGCGAGCATCCCGTCGAAGGTATCGGCAAGACGCTTGAGCTCGTCGTGGGGCCCTTGGAGCTCGATCCTTCGTGACAGATCAGTTGCCTGGATATGGTCGGCGACATCGGTTATCCGGCCGATCGGGGACAGCACCCTGCCGGATATGACCCATCCCACGCCGAGACTCACGAGGAACAGCACACCTAATGCACCCAAGGCGTACTCACGCATGTTCTCGACGGTGTTCTCATTGGCGGCACGCTCGAACCCCCGGAGATCCGTAATCAGGAGCCGTTCATTGGGTTGACTCTCACCGTCGCCGTTGAAGTCGGCGGCAAAGTCGGTGAGCCGCGTGAAGGAGGGTTCATGCCGCAGGGTCGAAAGCAGCGCGAGGTACAGCGCCGCCACCAGCACCGCAGCCAACACGAACAACACCGTTGAATACAGGATGGTTATGCGAAACCGCACCGACCTCATCCACTCCGGAAGCACGCTCAACTTACGGGCCACCTATGCCGCGCCGAGAAGTCTGTAACCGCTGCCGACAACAGTTTCTATGGGCTGGGGCAGCCCGTCCCGCTGAAGCTTGCGCCGCAGAGTCATAACTGTGACTCTTACCGTCTTCGTGAAGGGGTCGGCGTTCTCGTCCCAGACATGCTCCAGCAGCTCCTCCTGAGACAGAACCTCATCCGGACGGCTCATGAAGTAATGTAACAGGGCGAACTCCTTGGGGCTCAACCGAAGGGCAGCGTCACACCTTGTTGCACTATGCCGCCGGGTGTCCAACTTGAGCGTCCCGCTCTGAAGAACAACACCCGAGCGCCCTGCGTCACGCCGAAGCAGTGCTCGGATTCGAGCGGTGAGCTCGGAGAAATCGAAAGGCTTTGCGAGGTAGTCGTCTGCCCCGTCGTCCAAGCCCGCGACTCTGTCCTCCGGCTCGTCGAGCGCAGTAAGCATCAATATGCGGGGGCTTGCGCCTTCCGGCGTTGCGATATCCCCTGAACGAAGTCTCCGGGCGAGCGCTCGTCCATTCAGCTTGGGCAGGTTCACGTCCAGACACACCAAGTCGTAGGAGTTCACCATGACCTTCCCGAGGGCGTCATCGCCGTCGTAGGAGACGTCGACCGCATAACCCTCACGACGCAGGCCCTTCGCGACCGCAGAGGCCAGGTCGTGCTCGTCTTCCACCACCAGGATGCGCACGTGCGAATTGTAGGCGGGAGCGGGAGGGAAAGGAGGAGGAGGAGGGAAAGGGCTGGAGCCCCCCGTGTGTCTCTTTACGTCCTCTTTAGCCGCAAACCCCTAGGGTGAAGGCCACACAGGCTGACGGCAAAGGAATCAGATGGCATCACTAGAAAACACTCCTACACGATCCGGCACAGAGCAGCGTCGGGACGTTGCAGGACCTCCGGAGTGGATCAGGGAGCGTCTCGAGGAACCGAGATCCCCCTCCGCCTCCTTTCCCGCCCCAATGCCCCGTTCATCCACACCCCAGGAGGCGAAGGGAGAACCGCGCTGGGGAAAGGCACGCCGCGGGCTGGCAGGAGCCGTTGCCGCTCTGCTGCTGGTGGGAGGCGGTTACGGATGGGCCTCGATCCGAGCCACCGAGCTGGCCCCGGAGGCGGGCGCTCCCCCCAAGCAAGCGGGGCGCGCTCTGGTATCGCCGCAAGGATCCGAGCCGGTGGCCGCGGTCGCCAAGGCGGTGCTTCCCTCGGTTGTTCAGATCGAGACAAAGAGCGGTTTGGGGACGGGAGTCGTCTACAACGCCGACGGTTTCATTCTCACCGCCGCACATGTGGTCGAAGGCTCTTCGGAGGTGACCGTTCGTCTCGCCGACGGACGACGCGTCCGGGGCGAGGTCGAGGGTGCAGACGCCGCCACGGATGTAGCCGTCGTGAGCATCGGACGTCATAACATCCCGCCTGCCTCGCTGGCAATTGGTGTTCCGGTGAGGGTCGGTCAGCTAGCGGTCGCGATCGGAAGCCCATTCGGGCTCGAGGGAACCGTTACCGCGGGCGTCGTAAGCGCCGTGGAACGAACCATCACCACGAACGAAGGAAATGCCGCCAGCATGATCCAGACGGATGCTCCTATCAACCCCGGCAACTCCGGCGGCGCCCTGGTGGACCACAAAGGACGGGTCATCGGGATCAACGACGCCATCCGCAGCGACTCGGGAGTCAACGCGGGGGTCGGCTTTGCGATTCCGATAGACACCGCGGCCTCGGTCGCCGAAGACCTGCTCCGAGGCAAGACCCCGACAGTGGGCTTCCTGGGCGTGAGCGGAGCGGAGCCCGGTATCGGGCGTCCCGGCGCGCTTGTCACCCGCGTGGAGCCGGGCACCCCCGCAGCACGGGCTGGCTTGCGCTCTGGCGACCTGATCACCGGGTTCGACGGAGAGCCGCTCGAAAGCATGGCCGACCTCGCCGCACGGGTGCGGCCCACCGATCCCGGCACGGATGTCACTGTCGAGGTGGTACGCAACGGAAGGACTATGAGCATCCAATTGCGGGTGGGCAGCCAGTGATTGCCACTGCATGACCCCCTCTCACAACCGGCAAAAGGAGAGGTAGTTGTGACTGACTCGGGCGCCAAGCTCCACGCGGTCGGAGACCCGGGGGTCGTCCATGACACGCTCGAAACCGCGCTGTTCGAAATGAAACGCATCATCGTCGGACAAGAAGCAATGCTCGAGCGGGTGCTCGTGGCGCTTCTGGCCGACGGCCATCTCCTGATCGAGGGCGTTCCCGGACTTGCGAAGACACTCACGGTGAGGACGCTGGCCTCGGTTCTGGGCGGAAGCTTCAGCCGCATCCAGTTCACGCCCGATCTGGTTCCTTCCGATCTCGTCGGCACACGCGTTTACCGGGCCGACTCGTCCACCTTCGAGACCGAGCTTGGCCCCGTCTTCTGCAACTTCCTGCTCGCCGACGAGATCAACCGGGCACCAGCCAAGGTTCAATCGGCCTTGTTGGAGGTCATGCAGGAACAGCAGGTCACGATCGGAAACCACACTTATCCGGTCGAAAGCCCGTTCTTGGTGATGGCGACGCAAAATCCCATTGAGTCCGAAGGCACCTATCCCCTGCCCGAAGCGCAAGTGGACCGGTTCATGATGAAGGTCGTGGTCGACTACCCGAGCTTCGGGGACGAGATGGAAGTCGTGCAGCGGTCGTTGTCCGAGCCTGCCGAGGTCCGGCAGATTCTCTCGGCTCAGGATCTGTTGACTTTCCAGCGCGGCGTAGCGCAGGTCTATGTGGACCGGCTCGTCTCGGAATATGCGGTGGCGCTGACCCTGGCCACTCGCGAACCCGATGCCTACTCGCTCCCGCATCTGGCTCCCTACATTGCCTACGGGGCAAGCCCGAGGGGCTCCATCAACCTCATTCATTCCGTGCGAGCCCTTGCGTTGCTGCGCGGACGCAGGTACGTGGTCCCACAGGACGTAAGAGCGGTCGCCAAGGACGTCCTGCGACACCGGCTCGTGCTCACCTACGAGGCGCTCGCCGAGGATGTGACGAGCGACAACATCCTCGACGAGGTCCTGGCCACCGTGCCGAGCCCGGCGCTCGAGCCTGCGGTCCACCAGGGCGCGTAGAGGTGATCCCTGGCGCGGCGGCCGGGTCGAGAACGTGACGCGCGGTTTGACGCCGATCCGAACCCAGTCCCGGCCCGGCCCGGGGCCAATGCCACTGCCACTGTTGCGGGCACTCGACCTGGACGTCCGCAGGCGCATCGAAGGTCTGCTGCCCGGTGACTTCTCGTCGGCCTCGACGGGCACAGGTACCGAACTTGCCCTGGTTCGCCCATACAACCTGGGTGACGATGTCAGACAGATGGAATGGAACGTGACCGCCCGGACCGGTCAACCTCACGTGCGCGAGCAGGTCGCAGAGAAAACGCTAACGGCGTGGCTCCTGCTCGACATCTCCGCGTCGATGAATTTCGGCACCGCCAAGAGACGCAAGGCGGATGTAGCCGAAGGCGTCGCACTTGCGCTCGGTCACCTCGCAGGCAGGCGAGGCAACCGGCTCGGAACGATGACCTTCGGGAACGGAAAGATGCAGGTGGTGACTCCTTCGGGCGGCCGCGGGGGAATGCTTGGCCTCCTCCACACCATCGCCCGCCTCGAAGATACGGCGGTCACCGCAGAAACCGAGACGCAAGATTCACTCGGCCGCGCCGTGCGACGCGCCGCCAAGATAGCGCGCACCCGGGGCACGGTTTGGATCGTGTCCGACTGGCGGTCGCAGACGAACTGGCGCCGGCCGGTTGCCCAGCTCGTGCATCGCCACGAGGTCATCGCCGTCGAGATTCAAGACCCCCGGGAACAGGAGCTTCCCAACGTAGGGGATCTCTGGTTGGTGGATCCCGAGACCGGCCGGCAGGCGAGGGTCGATACAGGAGACCGGAAGCTCAGGGACGATTTCGCCGCGGCTGCAGCCGCGGAGCGAGCCGGGCTCCGACGGGACCTGCTGGCTACGGGCGCTCATCACGTGATGCTGTCGACCTCGGAGGACTGGCTGCGTGCACTTGCCGGCTTCCTCGCCCGCGGGCGCAGGGCATGATGCTGAAGCCATCCGCTGCGAGCCGCCGGGCACCTCGCAGCATTACACAGGGCCCATGAAATTCGGCGCGCCGGTCCTTCTCTGGAGCCTCCTGTCCATTCCCGCACTGGCGGCCCTCTATGTGGCGGCGCAGCGGCGCCGGATGCGCTACGCGGTCAGCTTCACCAACCTGCAGGTGCTGGAGGGGGTTCAGCGGCCCGCGCGAGCGTGGCGCAGGCATGTCCCAATGGCTCTGTTCCTTCTGGCCCTCGTCCCTTTGCTCGTGGGGTTGGCGCGCCCTCAAGGATCCGTGCTCGTCCCGCGCGAGCAGGCGACCCTCGTTCTGTCGATGGACGTGTCCGGTTCGATGCGAGCAACCGATGTGGCCCCGTCGCGACTCGAAGCGGCCCAGGCAGCGGCACTGACCTTCGTAGACGGCCTCCCGGACAAGTTCCCGGTCGGGCTGGTGACGTTCTCCGAGGACGCCGAGGTCCTCGCCCAGCCGAGCCGCGACCGCCGCGTGGTGAGGGAGTCGATCGCCTCGCTCACAGCCTCCGGACCGACCGCGATGGGCGATTCGATCGTCCAGGCGCTCAGGTTGACCGCGGCGCGCACTGCCAACAGTGACCGGCGCGATGACTCCGGCGCCCGTAACCGCCGCCCGGACAGGGAGCACCTCAACGCGGTGCTCCTGCTATCCGACGGCGCCAGCACCTCCGGTGACACCCAGCCGATGGAGGCGGCAGAGCGCGCTCGCGCCCTCGGGGTGCCGGTGTTCACGATCGCCCTCGGAACGCCGGAAGGGGTGGTCGAGATCCCCGACGACTTCGGACAGCGCCGCCTGGTGCGGGTGCCCCCCGACTACGACACGCTGAGGAGCATCGCGAGGGTCACCCACGGCGAGTACTTCTACGCTCCGAACGAGGACGAGCTCCGGCGTATCTACGATGAGATCGGCTCACGCATCGGCTTCGAACGAGAGCAAGAGGAGCTGACCGTCGCCTTTGCGGCCGCCGCCCTGGTGCTTGCCGCAGCCGCGGGTGCGACCGCATTTGCATGGGGCAACCGCTTCCCCTGAGACCCTTTACAGAACCTTTACCGCCCCTGTGGTGTAGTCAGATCAGAAAGGCAGCGGCTCTCCTCGTATGGCTTCAGCCGACAGGGTCGCTGGAGACAAAAAAATGACACCGCAAGCTGTGGTTGGTGCAAGCAAACCCGGCCATCTCCCCCGACCCTCCAAGAGCTTCAGCAAGGGAAGGACGTGTGCCGCCCCCGGCTGCTCCAAGGAACTCTCGCAATACAACCGGCGGGAGAAGTGCTGGGCGCACGCCGACATGAAGGTCCCCCGCCTGCGGGGCCGCCCCACCGTTAGCTCCTAACCGGGGGCAGAGCACTCCGGGCCGAGTGGGTGAGGGAGCCGGTCATCGGCGCCCGCACTCCCTCGGCCCGCCCGGTTCAGGCAAATGCCCGTTCGAGGTCGGCGATGAGGTCGTCTGGGTGCTCGATGCCCACCGAGACGCGCACCAGCGAGCCGGGGACCGCGAGCGGAGACCCCGCAACGCTGGCGTGGGTCATTCTAGCGGGGTGCTCGATGAGCGATTCGACCCCGCCGAGTGACTCGGCCAGGAAGAACAACCGGGTGCGTTCGCAGATGGCCAGGGCGCGCTCCTCCGAGTCCGTGGTGAACGAAACCATCCCGCCGTAGAGCGGTTCACCCGATGCGGCCATCTGCTCCGAGGCCAGCCGGTGCCCGGGCCATCCGGGAAGTCCCGGATAGTGGACTACTTCCACCGAATCCTGCTCGTCGAGCCACCGGGCAACCACCATCGCTCCCGAGCAGTGCGCCTTCATCCTCACTGCCAGCGTCTTCAGCCCCCGCAGGAGCAGCCACGAATCAAACGGGCCCGGAACCGCGCCCACCGAATTCTGCAGCCACCGGAGCCGCCCTCCGAGCTCGTCGTCTGCGGTTGCGAGCGAACCCGCGACGAGGTCCGAATGACCGCCCAGGTACTTCGTTCCCGAGTACACGACGACGTCGGCGCCAAGCTCGAGTGGACGTTGAATGAACGGAGTGGCGAAGGTGTTGTCGACTGCCAGCAGAGCGCCGGCCTCATGGGCGGCGGCGGCCAGCGCACGCAGGTCGAGAACCTTCAACAGTGGGTTGGTGGGCGTTTCCGAGAAGACCAGTGAGGCTCCCTCGGCGGTGATCGCGGCCACCTGCTCGAGGTCGGTCATGTCCACCGTTGCCACCCGGATACCCAGACCCTCGGTCACCTGAGAGAAGAGCCGGTAGGTCCCTCCGTAGACGTCGTCGGGCAAGATCACCCGATCGCCCGGGGTCATGGTGAGGGCAAGCGTCGCTATTGCCGCCATGCCCGAGGCAAACGAGACCGCGTGCGGCGCCCCCTCCAAAGCCGCAAGGCACGTTTCGAGCGCCCTTCGGGTCGGGTTGTCCGTACGCGAGTACTCGTAGCCTTTGTGCCTGGCTACAGCTTCCTGGACGAAGGTCGATGTCTGATAGATAGGAACCACGGCGGCGCCGGTCGCCGGCTCGGGCTCCTGGCCGGCGTGAATAGCGCGAGTTTCAAAACGCATACCATCGGACATCAGATACTCCCAGGGGCAGGAAGAGGACTGAACAACTTGGATAACACGACCTTCGACAACCTGGCGGCTTCGCCGCTTGACCGGGTGCGCCGTTCACGCGCACCCCATGGTCACATCGTCGTGGTCGGGCAGTGGCGCAGGGATGGCGGCACTGTGACCCCGGTGCCGTATGCGGAAGCGGTCCGGACGACAGGCGGAAGCCCAATCGTGTTGTCGACCTTCGAGCCACCGGAGGAGACTCCCGAGGATCTCGAGGTTATGGCCCCCCTGGACCCAGACGACGCGTCGCTGCTCGACGGCGCCGTCGGCTTGGTGATCCCGGGTGGAGGTGACATCGATCCCGAGTGGTACGGAGCAGCTGAGCGACATCCGAAGTCGCGTAACATCAGCCATCGCCGGGATCGCTTCGAGATGACCCTTCTGGCAGCCGCACTCGAACGGGACTTGCCGGTGCTGGCCATCTGTCACGGCATGCAGACACTCAATGTCCACCTCGGCGGAACCCTCGAGCAGCACCTCGCCGACAACCCCAAACGTCTCGATCACGATCGCGACACTCCACGCACCCGCCAGGTTCACGGCGTCCACACCAAGGACAGGAGTCTCCTGGCCGACCTGCTGGGGTCGTCGGCCACGGTCAACTCACACCACCATCAGGGGCTGGATACCGTCGGCGGGCCGCTCGAGGAGATCGCCTGGGCCGATGACGGGGTACTCGAAGGCGTCATGTCCTCCGACCACCATTGGGTGGTCGGAGTGCAGTGGCACCCCGAGAGCCTCGTTGGTGTCGACGAGGGCCAGGCCAACCTGTTCCGTTCCTTCGTTCTTGCAACCGAAGAGTTCCGGGGCCGCGTCGACGACGAGGCGCGCTCGGCCTAATCCGCCCCCAAGGGAAGCGGTTGGCCCATGATCGAGGCGACATCCCCGTGGTCCGGCGAGTACGCCCGGCGTTCCGCCACGACGGGAGCCGAAGAGCGTAGGAGCACGACTCCGGGCCGGCGCCCCCGTCGCGCACCGACGGCGATCGTGCCCCGGCTGCCCCCTTCCACCACCAGGCCTTGCCGCCGGGGCGGTGCAAGCCCGCGCCGGGAGGGGCGGAACACCGTGAGGTCCACAACCGCGTCCTGCGAGCCGGGGTTCAGCACGATGATGTCGTCCGCGGCCGGGCGCGCCGCCGCCGGGGGGAGCGACCAGCGGCGCGCCGGGGCCGGCGCGCCGACCTCCGATGCCACTCCTTCGAGCTCGGCGGTGCTGTAGCTCATCAACCGCTCCGCTACCACCGGGACGTCATCGGTCGACGCAACGACGGCACCGAACGTCCTGGCCCGCCCGCGACGCGCCCCAGGGGCCCTCAGGGGGACGAACGCGGAGCCTCCGGCGGGGACCGCCACGCCGATGAGACGGGGCGGCTGGACGATGGCCTTGCGCCCGAGCAACGAGATCGTCACAGTCGCCGGCCTCGTTGCCGGGTTCATCAGGGCGAGGGTCGTGCTGCGGCCTGGCCCCGCACCCGCCTCGGGGAAATACCACCGCGTCGACGTAGCGGGGGCCCCGAGCGAGAAGAGGGAACCGGCGGGGACCGGCTCGGTCCTGGAGGAACGGCCCCGGAGGCGGCCGAGACGATGGGAGGAGCGTTCGATACCGGGGCGGTGGAAGATCGTCTTCCAGGCAACCACCCGGCCCCGACTGACCGTCACGGCCGCAGCCAGGGACGGGTCGGGCAGAGTCACACGGTTGATCTCGACTCGAGTGGAGGTTCGTGCCGGGATAGCTACCTCGTGAGGATCCTGGAGCTCGACCCCCCCGCCGGCTGCGAACCTGACCCGGGCGACGGCGGCATCGGGGAAGGGGTTGAGGATCGTTATGCGCTCGTCCCATCCCGCCGAGGACGCTCCCAAGGGGAGATACCAGCGGTCCGACGCCAGGGAGGAGCAGCCGGAGGCGCCCGCCCCGCCCGGAGCCCCCGCCTCTCCGGGTCCCTCCCGGTGGTTTGTCCCCCAGCCAACCACGGAAGCGGCTGTGATCCGGCTGCCGGATCCAACCACGTTCACCGCCCGTCGGCGGGCTCCGGTCAACCACAGCATCTTGCCGTCCACCGGCGCGGGGTCCCCGATCCACGGCCGGGCGGTCACCCTGATGCCGTTCGAGCGAGGGGTGTGCACGGACAGGGCCCTGGACGCGCCGCGGCCCCTTGCCGGGGGGCAGAATACGGATCGCTCGTGGAAGCGCGCCGGGGGCCCGGTGGAGGCGGCCACCTCGACACCGGCGGAGGCGGGGCGCCGGCTCTGCAGATCCACGGCGAGCCCTGCGCCGGCCAGCGACAGTGCCAAACCGAAAAAGAGAGCCTCCTTGAGGTGACCCTTTCTCATGGGCGAGGGCGGGACGGCACTGCGGCGTTGGCGAGAAGAAGGTACCCGGGCTCCTCGCGCACAAGGGACAGATCGCGCTGAGACAGCCATGCGCCCGACCGGTCGTGTCCAAGCACGCCGGTGGTCGACACGACGATGAAACGGATGTCCCACGGCGCCAACTCACGGCCGGCCCGGTCGGTGCCCCCTGCCTCTACCGCTGCGACCGAGCGAGCGACCCCCGGACCGGGATCGGCCGACGGGAAGATGTCGCTCAGCACCGGGCCCTGCGCCCCTGTCAGCCTGAGCCCGCCCGAAGACCGGAGGAGGCTCGGATCAAGCTCGTTGCCGTGGCCCACCCACAGAACCTTGCCGGCGTTTTCACCGACCACCACGGAACCGAGCAACGCCGCGATGTCGCCCTCCGAGCCGATCGCCTCCCCCCGCGCACGGCCGGGTGCATAGGCGCCACCCGCCAACGGTGGCATCACCGAGGCGGCAGCGAGCGCCGCCACCAGCGCCAGGGACGCAGCAGCCGCAACCCCGTGGCGCCCGCCCCGCGACAGCCGTTCGAGTGCGCCCCCGACCGCCAGCCCGGCCAGAACGGCCCATGCCAGCGCCGCAAGCACTCCCGCTTCGACCGGGGAGGTCGTCAGGGACGAGGCTCCTCCGGACGCCCACAGCGCGACGGTCAAGCCGATCGCACCGAGACACGCCCACAAGAACAGGGCCAATCTCCGCTGAGGGCCCCGGCTCGTCGCCAACGCCATCACCCCGGCGAGGACCAAGGTGGGGCCCATCGGAGAGGAGCCTTCGGGGATCCGGGCCAGCAGAACCGAGGCGGCGCTCTCGTCCGCGAACGCCGCCGAGTAGGTGAGCGATGACGGGCGTTCGAGCAACCGGAAGAGCGGCCCACCCGGACTTAACCAGGATGAGCTCCATGGGAGCAACAGCCCCCACCCGGCCGCGATGCCCCCGAACGCGGCCGCAAGGTTGAAGGCCCGTCTCCCGCCCCTGTCGCCCAGGCCCTCCCCCAGCAGAGCGCCGCTCAATCCCGCAAGCACTGCGACGCCCGAATAGAGCACCAACGCCGCAGGGACGAACGCCGCCGAAACGCCACATCCGAGTGCGACCCGCCCGATTTCCCCCCTTACGGTCAAGGCGCGCGGCCGCGACCTCCGGGGCGGAAGCGGGGGTCCGCAAAGCCGAATCAGAGAGGCCACCACGTAGGGGGCCGCCGCGCCAAAGACCAGGGCGCCGAGGCGCCCGGCGCGCAGGCCCGCGTAACCAAGCGGACCGGCCGTGTAGGCGAGGGCGGCGGCGCAGGCCCCGAGCCGTCCGGCTCGTCCTTCGGCCGCCCAGGCGGCAGTCAGGCGATAGGCGCCTGCCGCGGCGGTGAGGCCTAGACAGACCACGAGCAGCTTCTGAGCGAGGGCGGCCGAGCCGAGAGTCAGGACCGGGAAGACGCCGAGGATCAGGAGCGCGGGAGGAGCCGCCTGGGCCTGCCCGAGGCCGCTCCACCGCTGCGCGTACGCCTGGAACATGGTGGTCGCACCTTCCGGGAAAGGCAGCAATTCACCGGCCGACAGGGGCGGCGCGAACAGCGAGTGGCGCCATCCCAGCACCAGGAGCAGCCCCATCAGGACCATCGGCCCGATCACCCTGGAGCCGGCGCGCACCGGGGCCCACGTGCCCGCCAGAAGCGCTTTGGTGCGGTGTCCCCAGACCGCCTCGAGTCGGTCGGACCGGCGGGCGACGTAGGAGCGCATCCTTATCGCCGCCGGGACCGTGAAGCGGCGGAGATTTCCGTCGGGGATAGTCCGAGACCGCTGGGCGCGCCGACGCGCCGGGAGCGTGGACGGCAGTGCCACCAGGTTCCAACCGAGGGCCCCCAGAACCTGCAGGGCCGCACGCGGCCGACGGACGACCAGGTATCCGGCCATCTCCGCCACCGCCAGCAGGACGAGTTGGGGGACGAGCCATAGCAGCCGAAGCGCCGAGGTGTTCTTGGCGACGGCCCGGAAACGGTTACGACGCAGCAGGTACCGGCTCGAGCCCCAGGCAATTCGCCGGGAATGGTGGGTGAGTGCGGCGGCGTGCCGCACCCGCGCGGCGGGGTCGACCTCGACGCTGTGACCCGCCAGGCGCGCCCGCCAGCAGAGATCAAGATCCTCGCAGAAGGCTCGCATCTTCGTGTCCCACCCGCTCAGCCGGTAGAACACCGATCTACGGACGAGCATGCAGGTCGAGGTGACGTGAAAGACCTCGTGCGCGAGGTCGCGCTGACCGCTGTCCCTTTCGCCCTCCTCGAGGCCGTGGTAGCCGTGCCCGAAACGGTCGGTCGACCATCCCACCTCCTCCAGGAGGGAGGGCTCATCCCAAGAGACGACCTTCGGGCCCACGATCGCAGTGCCCGGGTCGAGCGACATCCGGCGAACCATGTGGTCGACCGAGTCCGGGTCGAGGGCCACGTCGTCGTGGATGAACAGCAGCAGCTCGGCGTCCGGACGCAGCCGGTCGAGTGCCCAGTTGACTGCACCACCGAAACCGAACCGGCTGGGGGTCCTCACGACCGTGTGCCGCCGCCGGCCGAGCGCGGCATCGGCGACGCGGTGCAGGGGCGCCTCCTCCGGACCGGCCGGAGAGGAGTCATCGACCACCACCACGTCCATGACCGGGTAGCTCTGGCGGTCGAGCGACCTGAGGCAATCGCCGAGCCACCTGCGCCCGTCGTGGGTCACCACGACCGCGAGAACCTCGGGTCGCCGCAAAGACAGGGGAGAGGAGGAGGGAGATGCGGAGGAGGAGGAGGGATCGGAGTGGGTGGCGGAGTCGCGCGGCCGCAGGCCCGGTGGTCGAAGGGCCATGGAGGCAGTCAGGCGGGGACGCCGTAGAGCGTCGTCCGACGCCTCGGCGTACGCCCGATTGCCCGGATGAGGTCCTCCATCTCCGGCGGGGTCAGCTCCTGACCGTGGTCGGCCCCCGCGGCGCGCGAGATGTTCTCGTTCATCAGGACGCCCCCCAGATCGTTGGCTCCGGCCTGCAGCGCCAACTGGGAGCCTCTCACTCCCATCTTCACCCACGAGACCTGGATGTTGTGAATGTGGCGGCCCAGGGCTATGCGAGCAACTGCATGCATCTTGAGAGCTTCTTCGAAGGTGGGCCCCCGGCGCGCCCTGCCTCTCAGGTAGATGGGAGCAGCCATGTGCACGAAGGGCAGTGGGACGAACTCGAACAACCCGCCGGTGTCGTCGGCGATCTCCTTGTGAAGACGCCTCACCACGACGAGGTGGCGCGCCCAGCTGCGCGGCGCCTCCACGGTCCCGAACATGATCGTGGCGTTTGATCGCAACCCCAGGGAGTGCGCTACGCGGTGCACCTCGCACCACTGCTCGGTGTTCACCTTGTCCGGACAGATGATGGCTCTGATGTCGTCGTCGAGCACCTCTGCCGCAGTGCCCGGCAGCGTGGCGAGTCCCGCATCCCGGAGCCTGGCGAGGAAGTCGTGCACGCTTTCCCCCAGAGTGGCCGCCCCCTGGAACACCTCCAGGGCGGTGAACGCGTGGACGTGCATCTCCGGCACCGCACGCTTCACCGCGCGCAGGTAGCGTTCGTAGTCGTCGCCCGTGAACGAATGGTGGATGCCGCCCTGCATGCACACCTCGGTGGCGCCGCGCTCCCACGCCTCCTCGGCCCGCCGGGCCACTTCCTCGGGCGACAGAAGGTAGGGAGCCCCACGCAGGTTGAGCGACTTCGGGCCCTTGGAGAATGCGCAGAAGCCGCATTTGTAATAGCAGACATTCGTGTAATTGATGTTTCGGTTGACGACGTAAGTGACTTCGTCCCCCACCGTCGCCTTGCGGAGGTCGTCCGCGACGCTGAAGAGCTGCTCCGCCTCCGATGCGCTCGCAGAGAACAGCGTCGCCAGCTCGTCCTCGTCGAGCTCGACGCCGTCGGCCGCTCGTTGCAAGGAGTCTGTGATCGCCGGCCGCATTACCCGTCCCGGCACCCGCCAGGCGCCGTCCCCGGCCGCCTCGATCGCGCGCTCCGAGGCGGGTGGAGGAGGGTGGTTCGCACCTGCGTACCAGACCTCGGTTCTCGCATAGCCCTCCGCGTCGCTGGCGTCCAGGATCCTCGGACGAAGCGCTCGGTCGCTCCACCTGGAGCGAGCCTCGGGGGTCGAACAGTAGGCGGGGTAGACGGGAAGCCGTTGCACGAGCTGGAAACCGCGTTCCCCGGTCACCCGCCGCAGGTTGTCGAGCTCCGGCCAGGGCGCCTCGGGGTTTACGTGATCGGGCGTGACCGGCGAGACCCCGCCCCAGTCCGAGAGGCCGGCCTCGAGATAGATCCCATACTCCTCGGGGGTGAGATTGGGCGGTGCTTGCACGCCTATCGCGGGGCCGAGGAGCAGGCGGGCCAGGGCGATCGCCAGCGCAATCTCGCCGACCTCGGGCTCAGGGTGGCCGGCCATGGACACGTCGGGCTTGGCCCTGAAATTCTGGACGATGACTTCCTGGATGTGACCATGGCGTCGGTGGGACGCACGTATGGCGAGGAGAGCGTCGATTCGCTCCGGCCAGGTCTCGCCGATGCCGAGGAGGATCCCGGTGGTGAACGGAACCTGCGCCGCCCCGGCGGCCTCGAGCGTCGCCAGGCGCACGCTCGGTTTCTTGTCCGGCGCGCCGAAATGGGCCATTCCGCGCTTGAGTAGGCGCTCGGAGAGTGTCTCGAGCATGGTTCCCTGGCTCGCCGATACCGGACGCAGGGCGGCAACCTCTTCCGGCGTCAACGCGCCCGGGTTGACGTGCGGCAGCAGCGAGGTGTTCTCCAGAACCGCCCGGCATGCTTGCGCGAGGTACCCGATGGTGGTGGCGTGCCCCAGTCCCTCGAGCTCCCGGCGCGCCTGCTCCCACTTGCGCTCGGGCTTGTCGCCGAGGGTGAAGAGAGCTTCGGTGCAACCCGCCGCTTGCCCGGCCCGGGCGACGGCAAGCACCTCGTCGAGAGACATGTAGGCGCGCTCGCCCTCACGGGGAGGATGGACGAAGGTGCAGTACCCGCACAGATCCCTGCACAACTTGGTGAGTGGGATGAAGACCTTCTTCGAGAAGGTGATGCGGGGCCCGAGGAGACGATCGCGCATCATCCCCGCCGCGGCGATCGCATCGGCCGGGCGTTCGAGGCTCAGCCGGGCCATCCTGTGGGCCTCTTCGTCGGTGAGCGACAGCCCATCTGCGGCGCGCTCCAACAGCCCTCCCAGCCCATTCACGGACGGAAGGCTACTCGATAGACTCCGGGCGATGAAGCGGCCGGAGCGGACGATTGGAAAGCCAGACCGGGAAAGTGGCGCGTTGTGAAGGTCGCGGCTCTCGCGGGCGGCGTGGGCGGCGCCAAGCTGCTGGTTGGGCTCGACGCCGCGCTGGGGGCGAATCTGACGGCCATCGTCAACACCGGGGACGACGACAGCCTCTACGGAGTTCGGATAAGCCCCGACCTGGACATCGTCACCTATTGGCTGGCCGGCATCGCAGACGAGCGCCGGGGTTGGGGGATCGCAGGGGACTCGTTCACGGTGGTGGATTCACTCGGCAAGCTCGGTGCGCCGACCTGGTTCCGACTCGGGGATAGCGACTTCGCCACCTGCATCCACCGCACCCAGCGGTTGTCGGAAGGGGCGACACTGTCGGATGCCACCGACGAGATTCGACGAGCGCTCGAGGTCCGAACGCAGGTGATCCCGATGTCCGACGACGACGTGCGCACTCAGATCGTGACCCGCGCCGGCGACACCCTCGCCTTCCAGGACTACTTCGTCAGAAGGAGGGCGGACGTCGACGTGGCCCGGGTGGTCTTCGCCGGTGCCGAGGACGCCAAGCCGGCCCCCGGGGTCGTCGACGCGATCGAGGCCGCCGACCGCGTCGTCGTGTGCCCGTCGAACCCGGTCGTGTCGGTCGCGCCGATTCTCGCCCTGCCCGGGGTTCGAGACGCCCTGGCAGCCCACCCATCGGTGGTTGCGGTGACGCCGATCGTGAGAGGCGCCCCGCTGAAGGGTCCGGCGGACCGGCTCCTGGCCGGGCTGGGAATCGAAGTCAGCGCCTCCGGCGTGGCCCGGCTCTATTCGGGATGGTGTGACCTCTTCGTGGTGGACGCGTCCGACGCGCCCGAGGCCGAGCCCACCGAAGCAGCGGAGATGGACGCCGTCATCCTCGACACGGTCATGTCCGACCGCGCCGCCTCCGGGAGGCTGGCGGAGTCTCTTCTGTCCCTGTGACCGAGATCCGGATAATTCCGATCCACGGGATTCCCGAGATCGTTCCCGGGGACGATGTCGCCGCCCGGATCGCCGAGGCAAGCCGAGTGATGAGTGAGCGGGAAGGCCGGCCGGTGGATGACCAAGCCGGTGTCGGCTGGGCTGATGGAGACGTCGTGGTCGTGACCCAGAAGGTCGTTTCGAAGGCCGAGGGGCGGCTCTTACGAGGGGTCCCGCGCCGGGAGGCGGCCCTGGCGGAGTCGGCCCGCGTGCTACGGCGCATGGGCGACGCAGTCATCTCGGAGACGCGCCACGGCCTCGTGTGCGCCAACGCCGGGGTTGACGATTCGAACGTCCCAGGTGATTGTCTGGCGTTGCTTCCGGTCGACCCCGATCGTTCGGCGCGCCGGATCCGGGCCCGGCTCGAGCATCTCAC